>OFOU01000507.1_pt1 | contig 32721 bp, 17 predicted proteins | sample 1542061 | NCBI WGS metagenome assembly OFOU01 (sample SAMN04209239, study PRJEB22552) | human gut metagenome | biome: gut; material: feces | host: Homo sapiens | place: USA: Oklahoma
TTCACTTGCGACGCAGCACTTTCTTTATGCCCGCAATAAGCTGCGCCATTCATTGGATTTCCGTTGAGAATATGTGGGGTGAATGCGTGTTTTTGTACGTTTTGGAAATAGGAATAGAATGAAATGTTATGTTCGTTTTTTTGTGTGTAAAACATGGAAAAATACCGATAAATAAAGGGCTGAATGCACTTTTGAGGGTGTGGAAAACTTTTGAGGTTCGATATTATGTCGTTCCAAAATTTGGATTTTGGTGTTCGCGTGTTGTTTTTTGCCTTCAGCAAAATCAGGCTGCACCTCAGCATAGCTTTTGAGAGTAAACTCTCATCGTTCTGCATTCGATTTGCACAGACTTTGCTTCGCGAAGTCAGGCTTCACCTCAGCATAGCTTTTGAGAGCCAGCTCTCGTCGCTCTGCATTCGGTTTGCACAGACATTGAAGAAGAAACGGATGAAAAACAGATTGCCTTGATTATTACTCCATCGTTCTTTAACATTTTGCCCGAAATCAAAACACAAACGACAGAAACAAGGCCGAGAAGGAAAAATCGACAACAAAAGCACAGAAAACGGGAATAATAACCACTTTTGTGGCATTGAAGCCAAGCATAATCCGTATGAAAACCTTAATTTTGCTCCTTGGCAGGTTGCGCACGCTTACTTTGCAGAAACTACCGTTTTAACCCTTAAGCCGCGGCAACCACAGGCCCAAATAAGGAATATGAAGAAGACGAAGAAAATACTTAAATGGCTGGGCATAGTCATCCTAACACCTATTGCACTATTTTTATTGCTCGCCATCCTGCTTTACCTACCTCCCGTACAGAATTTTGCCGTACATCGCGTGGCCGAAAATCTGTCGGAATCCATGAACATGGACATCCGCGTGAAAAAAGTGCGGTTGGCCTTTCCCATCGACCTGGCCATTCACCAAGTGGTAGCTATCGAAAAGCGCGACACCCTGTTTGCGCTCAATTCGTTGCGCCTAAACGTGAAAATGTGGCCGTTGCTGCAAGGTAAAGCCGTGGTCGACGGTTTCGGAGCCTACGGACTGAACATCGACACGAAAAGCTACATAGCCGATACACACATCAAAGGCAAAGCCGAAGAACTCGTGGCTGAGGCCAACCCCATCGACTGGGTAAATGAATTTATCAATGTGCAGCGCGTGAAACTGCGCAATGCCGATTTCGACATTGCCCTGAGCGATACCGCCCAGAAAGATACCACTTCGACACCCACACGCTGGCGCATCGAAGTGGCAAAAGCCAATATGGAAAATGCACGCGTCAGGCTGTCAATGCCCGGCGACACCATGCGCATCGGAGCCACGCTGGGACTTGCCGACCTGCGCGGCGGTGTGTTCGACATAGGCAAAAATTACTATGCCGTGCACCGCCTCGAACTGCGACGCTCAGAGGCCATTTACGATTTGCCCAAGGAAACACCCGTAAAGGGCATCGACCCCAACCACATTCAAGCATCCGACATTGCACTGATTATCGACACCCTGAGCTACAACAACCAGGGCGAACTGCGCGCCGGACTGCGCACGGCCACCCTCAAGGAACGCTGCGGACTGGCGGTGAACAAACTGCGCGGACAAATATGGATGGACACCACCCGCCTGCAGTTGCCTGCGCTGGAAATTTACACGCCGCACTCTGCAATTACGGCCAACGTAGCATTCGATTTCCGCTCGTTTACCGAAGGAAAAGGCGGCGACTGCCATGCCGATTTGCGCGCTTCCATTGGGCGCGACGACTTGGCAGCACTGGCGCGCGGCTATCTGGACGATGCCTATCTGCAAGCCATGCCGCGCGAACCGCTGACGCTGCATGCACAGGTAGATGGCAACATCGACCACCTGAAAATCAAAGAACTCGTGGCACGGGTGCCGGGCGTGGCCAAACTCACGGCGCAGGGCAACACGCACTTCGTGATGCAAAACCACCGCACGGGCGACTTTAAACTGGAACTGAACACCCGCAACTTGCAGGCTATCAGACAAATGCTGCCCAAAAGCGTGCTGCAAACCGTGAATGTGCCCGACGGAATCGGCGCCCGAGGTACGGTTGGCTTTACAGGAAACCAATACCGGGCAAACTTGCTGCTGACGCAAGGCGGCGGCCGACTGACGGCTAAGGCAAACGTAAATGTTGATTCCGAAGCCTATCGGCTGACAGCCACGGCACAGCACTTTCCCGTGGGCCATTTCGTGAAAGATCTGCCCATTGGCCCATTCACCGGTAAACTGCAGGCCAGCGGTGTGGGCTTCGATCCCACCGGCGTACGGGCACGCCTCAAGGCCGATGCTGCGATAAATCAACTGACCTACGACAAATACGACTTGAGCGGTTTGCAATTCGACGCCAACTTGCGCAACGGACAAGCCCGCGCTACCTTCCAAACCGGCAAGAACGATTGGGTGACCGCCGACGGCGAAATCAAGGCACAAATCAGCCGAAAAGGTTATGCTGTGCAGCTGCTGGCCAACATCGAAGAACTTGACCTCTACAAACTCGGCGTAACGGCCGATACGCTGTGGGTGGGCACGAACATCGACATTGCCGCCCGAGCTAACCGAAACTTTACGGCTTTTGACGTTGAAGGCGGTATTCGCAATAACCGTTTCATTACAGAGCGTATCAGTTCGGTGGCCAAGGACATAGCCTTTAACTTTGCCACGTCGAAAGATACCACCACGGCAGCTTTGTCGGCAGGCGATTTGGCACTGAATCTGGGGTCAAAGGGTAATGTGCCTTTGCTCAGCAAACACATTGCGCGATTTGCCGACGAAATGGGCATTCAAATTAAGAACAAAGCCATTGATCAGGAAAAATTAAAAACCCTTCTGCCGGTGATGAGCTTGTATGTGCGCGCCGGACGTGATAACCCCATTTATAACCTGGCACGCATGAAGGGCTATTCGTTCAACTCGGCTTACCTGAACCTGAATGCCGACCCGCTACAGGGCATGACGGGCGATGCGCGCATGGGTGCGTTCAGTATGGGAGGCTTGCTGCTCGATACCATCAACACGCACATCATGCAGGATTCAACGGGCGTGAAGCTGAACGGTATTGTCAAAAACAATAAGAAAAACCCGACGCCGCTCGAAGTGAAACTGCAAGGCTATTTGCTCAAAGCAGGTGCCGGATTGGAAGTGATTTACCTTGACGGACAAGGCAAAAAAGGCGTAGACATTGGTTTACGCGCCGAACTGACCGACGAGGGAGCCTATGTGCACTTCTATCCCGAACACCCGATTTTGGCTTACCGAAACTTTACGGTAAACAAAAAGAACTACATCTACCTGGGCAAGGACCAAAGCATAAAGGCCGACGTCGACCTGCTGGCCGACGACGGCACGGGACTGAAAATATACGGTGAACCGCGCGATTCGCTCAACGATGTGACCTTGAGTGTGAACCGCGTGAACCTTGAAGAACTTTCGAGCGTACTCCCCTATATGCCCAAATTGAGCGGTATGCTCAGCGGCGATGTGCACGTCACGGCCAAAAAAGACAAATCAGAGCTTTCGGCCATGGCGTCGCTCGATGCACAAGGTTTTAAATATGAAGGAACCCCCTTAGGCAACGTAGGTATCGAAGCCCTTTACCTGCCTAAAAAGGGCGGCGAACACCAAGCCTCGGCTTTCATCAGCTCAAACGGCGAAGAAGTGTTGGCGTGCAACGGTACTTACTACGACCGCGACGGAGGCAGCTTCGAAGGAAATGCCGCCCTGCACGACTTCCCCCTTAAACTGCTCAATGGTTTCCTTGTCGGAACCGATGTAGCTTTGCGCGGAAGGGCAGGGGGCGACTTGAAACTTTCGGGCACCACGGCGCAACCCCTTATCAATGGTAAACTCGATTTGGATTCGGCGCACATTTACTCCGATGTTTATGGTTTCGACTTCCGCACCGACGAACAAGCCGTCGAAATGAAAGACAGCCGTTTGATTTTCGATAATTACAACCTGTACTCCACGGGTAAACAGCCGCTCGTGCTGAACGGCGTGTTCGACATGTCGAACTTTGACCGCATCCGCATGGACTTCAACATGAAGGCACGCAACTTTGAGCTAATCAATACGCGCAAAAAGGCAAAGTCGATGGTGTTTGGCAAGGTCTACACCAACTTTATGGGTACGCTCAAAGGCACAACGAGCAACCTGAGCATTCGCGGACAGTTGGATGTGCTCGACCGCACCGACATGACCTACGTGCTCAAGGATTCGCCCCTTTCGGTTGACGACCGCCTGAACGATTTGGTACAGTTTGTCAGCTTTGCCGACAGCACCAAAGCTACGGTGACGAAACCCGTGCCCGAAGGTAGTTTCGACCTGACATTGGGCATCAGCATCAGCGATGCCGCCCGCTTCCACTGCAACCTCAGCGAAGACGGACAAAGCTACGTAAACCTCGAAGGTGGCGGCGACCTGACCCTGCGCATGACGCAACAAGGCGATATGCGCATGACGGGACGCTTCACCGCCAACAGTGGCGAAATGAAATACGCTCTGCCCGTAATTCCGCTCAAATCGTTCGAACTCGTTCAGGGTTCGTCGGTTGAATTTACCGGCGATGTGATGAACCCCACGCTGAACATTGCCGCCAAGGAACGCACCAAGGCAGTAGTCACCGAAAACGACAAACAGCGTTCGGTAGCCTTCGACGTGGGTGTGGCCATTACCAAACCGCTGAACGACATGGGGCTGGAATTTACCATCGAAGCTCCCGAGGACCTGGCCATTCAGAACGAACTGGCAGCCATGTCGGCCGAACAGCGCGGAAAAGCAGCCGTTACGCTCATGGCTACGGGCATGTATATGACCGACGAAAGCATGATGTCGGGTTCAGGCTTCAAGGCGAACAATGCGCTGAATGCCTTCTTGCAAAGCGAAATTCAGAACATTGCCGGTTCGGCACTGAAAACCATCGACATCAACCTGGGCGTCGAAAGCGGAACGGCCGAAACCGGTACTAGCACCACCGACTACTCCTTCCAGTTTGCCAAACGCTTCTGGGGTAACCGCATCAGCGTAATCATTGGCGGTAAGGTGTCGACGGGTGCCGATGCTAAGAACTCGGCCGAAAGTTTCATCAACAATGTGTCGGTGGAATACCGCTTGGACGAAAGCGCCACGCGCTATGTCAAAGTGTTCTACGACCGCAACAGTCAGGACCCCCTCGAAGGACAGCTTACCAAAACGGGAGCCGGTTTGGTGCTGCGTCGAAAAACCGACCGCTTGAGCGAACTCTTCATTTTCAAAAAGAAAAAGCGCAAGCAGTTGCAGCAGGGCGAAAACGCTGCCACCCGGACCCTACCGGCGAACAAACGCGACAAACAGCCGGCTACCGGACTGCCCGCTACTCAGCCGGCGGTACTTCCTAAAAACACCAACCTCGACAAAGCAAAATGATACAATCGCAATATCAAATCAAGCAAATCACGTGGCGCCTGTTTCCAGCCGTTGCCTTTTTGGGCTCGCTGGCGGCCTCGTGGTTCCTCACGGCCTGCTCTACTACCCGTGCCCTGCCCGAGGACGAGCAGCTTTACACGGGTATCGAGAAAATTGACTATAAAGACGACCCTGCCCGAATGCGCAAAAAGAAGTACCGCGATTCGACAGGCGTAATCATTGCCGTGGCCGATGCCGTGCAAGCCGTCGAAAAACTGTTAGACGGGAAAATGCCGAAGAACGTCGATTCGCTCCTTCATGTGAAGCGCGAACTGACCAAAGAGGAAATTAAGGCCCTGAAACAGCTGCAAAAGCAAAACGAAGCCGACTTTGCCACGGCGAAGGAAGAGGTGGAAGCCGTGTTGGCCTATCCGCCCAACAACTCCATCTTTGGTTCGTCGAGCATGAGCTGGCCGTGGAAAATAGGTTTGTGGGTACACAACGAGTTTCACGACAATCAAGGAAAAATTGGTAAATGGATTTTCAAAACCTTCGGCACCGACCCGGTACTCATCAGTTTGGTAAGCCCCGAAATGCGCGCCAAGGTAGCCACAAACACGCTGCATAACTACGGTTACTTCCAGGGCCATGTGGACTACAACATTTTGACGCAGAAAAATCCGAAGAAGGCGCGTGTGAGCTACAGCGTAAAGGCCGGACAGCTTTATCGCCTCGACTCCATTGCCTATAAAGGTTATCCCGCTCGCATCGACAGCATTTTGCGCCTTGACGACCATAACCGCAAACTGCATAGCGGCGATGCGTTCAGCGTCGTAAACCTTTCGGCCGAACAAGTGCGCATTGAAGAACTGCTGCGTAACCACGGCTACTACTTTTTCAATGCTAACTATACCACTTTCCGTGCCGACACACTGATGCGCAAGAACAAGGTGCAACTGCAAGTGCAGCCCGCCCCCGAACGCCCCGAACGTGCCGACCACCCGTGGTACATAGGCCACACCAACATCAACATTCGCGAACGAAGCAACGCACCGCTTGATTCTACCATACGCCGCCGAAATTACACCTTTAATTATTCGGGCAAGAAAATGCCGCTGCGTGCCAATATGTGGCGCCATGCCATTACGCACCGTCGCGGCAAGCCCTACACGCTGCGCGACCAGCAAGTAACCCTTCAGAAATTAGGTTCGATGGGGATGCTCAGCCAAATGGACGTGAACTACGTGCCGCGCGATACCAGTGCGCAGTGTGATACGCTCGATATTTACGTATCGGCTGTAATGGATAAACTCTACGATTCGACCTTCGAAGTGAACGCCACGATGAAGAGTAACCAGCAGGTGGGGCCCGGTGTGTCGTACGAATTGGCGAAGCGCAATGCTTTCCGTGGTGGCGAAAAAGTGTCGTTCAAGATATTCGGTTCGTACGAATGGCAAACCGGCGCCGGCGCGCAAGGTGGCAATTCATTGCTCAATTCCTACGAACTCGGTACCGAACTGGCCTTAAAGTTTCCGCGCTTTGTATTTCCCGGCATCAGCCGTCGCCGCATGCGTTTTCCCTCGACGACCGAGTTCAAACTCGATGCCGACTGGAAGAACCGTTCAAAGTTCTACAACATGATCAGTCTGGGCTTAGGTGTTACTTACAGCTGGCACCGTCGTGAAAACCTGAAACACGATTTGACGCTGTTCAACCTTGAGTTCGACCGTTTGAACCACACCACCCACGAGTTCGACAGCATCATGACTGCGAACCCTGCGCTCTACATTTCCATGCGCGACCAATTTGTTCCCTCTATGTCGTACAGCATGACTTACCAGTCGTCGGCCTCGCGCCGCAACCCCTGGTGGGTGCAACTGACGCTGAAGGAAGCAGGTAACTTAACCTCAGCCATTTACGCCATGACCGGCAAAAAGTTCAATGAAAAGAACAAAGAGCTGTTTGGCAATCCCTTTGCCCAATATGTGAAATTCACGGCTGAGGCTCACAAAACTTTCAAGTTTACCAAAGACGTGCATTTGGCCACCCGTTTGTTTGGCGGCATCATCTACAGTTATGGCAACAGCACGGCAGCCCCCTATGTCGACCAGTTCTATGTGGGCGGTGCCAACAGTATCCGTGCCTTTACCGTGCGCTCCATCGGTCCAGGTTCGTTCCGTCCGGTCGACAGTAAATACGCCTATATGGACCAAACCGGCGACATCAAGTTCGAGGCTAACGCCGAATTACGTGCCCGCTTGTTTGGCGACATTTACGGTGCCATCTTCCTCGATGCCGGCAACGTGTGGACGATGCGCCACGACCCCAAACGTCCGGGTTCGCAGTTCAAGGGTTCCTCGCTCAAGCACATAGCCTTAGGCACGGGTGCCGGTTTGCGCTACGACTTAGACTTCCTCGTGTTGCGCCTCGACTTAGGTATTGCCCTGCATGCGCCTTACAAAACGTCGAAATCCGGTTTCTACAACATCGAAAAGTTCAAAGACGGCTTAGGCATACACTTTGCCATCGGCTATCCCTTCTAACTCGCAGCTCCGGTAGCTCCGATAGTCTCGCATAAGCCGCCTATAGGTTTAGCCCTTCTCCCAACGGAAAATAAAAAATCCCCGTTTCTTCTTTTACTCCTTGGTTAGGGAGTTGGGAAGAAACGGGGATTTATGTATTAATTACTTGCGCAACTTGATGCACGCCCAACCATCGAGCACACGCTCATCAGTGAGCGTCAGCCCCTGGCGTTCAGCTTCGGCCACCAGTTGAGGCACGTCTGTGTCGTAGAAACCACTCATATATATATGTGCACCCGGCTTCATGCAAGCCACATAATATTTCAAGTCGTTGAGCAAAATGCCCAAGTTGATATTGGCAATCACCAAGTCGAACGGGCCGCGTCCCTCCAGACTCAAAGCATTGCCCAGTTCCACATCGATGCCATCCAAATGGTTCAAGTCAATGTTCTCGCGCGAGTTGTTTACGCACCATTCGTCCACATCAATAGCCAAACAATGCTTAGCCCCACGCATACGGGCTAAAATGGCCAAGATGCTGGTGCCGCAGCCCATGTCGAGCACCTCAAGCCCATTCAAGTCATCCTCGAGCAGGCGGCTGATCATTTGCGAAGTAGTGGCATGGTGTCCTGTGCCAAACGACATCTTCGGGTTAATCGTGATGCTGTATTCAGCCTGCGGCACATTTTCGTGAAACGTGCTGGCAATGACGCAGCGTCCGTCTACCACGAGCGGTTGGAAATAATTCTTTTCCCACTCCTCGTTCCAGTCCTTATCTTCAGCCTCGACCATTTCGTAGCTGATGGTCACTTCCGGCAGCGGAAACTGTTCAACCACTTCGCGCAATGCCTCCTCGTCGTAAAGCGCCTTTTGAATGTAGCAGTGAAATTGTCCTGCATCTGTCAGTTCAGCCATTTCGGGTGCCTCAGGGTTAGCCGCACGTTCCGTAACGGGGCGGTCGAGTTCGTTGGTATGAACAAAACTGTCGAAACCTATTTCGGCCAGCATAGCCGACAATACATCGTGCACAGCCTCGTTCGCCGGCTGCGTGTTAAACGTAAATTCCAAGTATTGCATAGTTCATCAATTCGTTGTATGGGGTAATCCCCCAAGTTAAAAAGTAGGGTACAGCTGAGAAGTTATCATCGCAAATCGGATTTTAACACTCGCTGATGAGGCTGAATTTCAAGTTAAACAGTCTCCTTATCGGCAAAGTTACCCACAATCTTGCAATAAAATGTAGTTATTTGGTTTTTTCTGTTTAATTTTGCAACATTCTTATATCGGAAAAACACCCCGACTAAAACAGTAGAAAGTAAATTCATTTTCTAACTTTATATTATTTTCATTTTCACTATGGATTGGTTTCTATCTCTATTTGTCGCAACCGATTCTGTAGCCCATATTGTGTTGCTCTATGCCCTGGTTATTGCTCTGGGTGTAGGACTTGGTAAAATCAAGTTCGGCAGCATTTCTTTAGGGGTTACCTTCGTGTTGTTTGCGGGCATTGTCGTGGGTCACATTTACAATGCCATGGGCATTCACGATCCCGATGGTGGTTTTGCTTGTCCCGCAAAAGTAATGACGTTCATTCAGGACTTTGGTCTGATATTGTTCGTCTATTGTATTGGCCTTCAGGTAGGTCCGGGTTTCTTCCAGTCGTTTAAGAAGGGCGGCTTGCAGATGAACCTCATCACCGTAGGCATCGTGTTGCTCAACGTCGTCACCATGTTGGCACTTTACTATTTGGTGTTCGACACTTCTGACCCCACCTCCTTGCCAATGGCCGTTGGTGTGCTGTATGGTGCAGTAACTAATACTCCCGGTTTAGGTGCAGCTCAGGAAGCCATTACCACTCTTGGCATCAACATGGGCGGACAGAACATTGCATCGGGTTACGCCTGTGCCTATCCCTTGGGTGTAGTCGGCATTATTGGTGCTACCATTGCCATTCGCTACATTTTGCGCATCAAGCTCGAAGAAGAAGAAGAGCAAATTCGCCATTCACAGGAGGACGACCCCCATGCCAAGCCTTACCACATGTCGTTGCGTGTGGAAAATGCTGCACTTGAAGGTAAAACCTTTGGTCAGCTCACCGAGTTCCTTGGCCGTACCTTCGTTTGTACGCACTACAAGCACGGCGATGAAATTTTCTCGCCCAACAAAGAAACCAAACTCAGCGTTGGCGACGAAATGAACGCTGTTTGTGCCGAAGACGACGCTGAAGCTGTGATTGCCTTTATCGGTAGCAGCATCGAAGTGGACTGGCAAGCTGAAAAGTCGCCTATCATTTCAAAGCGAATCCTCGTGACACAGCCCGAAGTAAACGGAAAGACCTTCGGACAAATGCACTTCAGCACCATGCACGGTGTGAACGTTACGCGTATCACCCGTACGGGTATGGACCTGTTTGCCGACAATTCGCTCCGCATTCAGATTGGCGACCGCCTCATGGTCGTGGGTCCTGAGGACTGCGTAACGCGCGTTGAACGCCTTTTGGGTAACTCTATCAAACGCCTTGACCACCCCAACGTAGGTGCCATTTTCCTGGGTATCCTCGTTGGTATCGTCTTTGGTAGCATTCCCTTCCAGTTCCCCGGCATGGCCACACCCCTCAAGTTAGGTTTGGCAGGTGGTCCGCTCATCATCGCCATTCTCGCCGGTTGCTATGGCTACAAGTTCCACCTCGTGACTTACACCACCACCTCGGCTAACCTTTTGCTGCGCGAAATCGGTTTGATTCTCTTCCTTGCCTCAGTAGGTATCAAGGCAGGTTCAAACTTCTGGTCGACCGTAGTTGAAGGCGACGGTATAACCTACGTTTGGGTAGGTTTCCTTATCACCGTCATTCCCTTGCTCATCATGGGCACCATCGGCCGTTTGAAGTTCAAGCTCAATTATTTCACGCTCATGGGTGTGATTGCCGGTTCAACGACCGACCCCCCTGCACTGGGCTATGCTAACCAAACTGCCAACAACGATGCAGCATCCGTAGGTTACTCCACGGTTTACCCCTTGGCCATGTTCCTGCGAATCCTTGTAGCGCAATCCATTATTCTGTTCCTCTGTTAAACGCAGCTGAACACACTGATTTAAAAATTACAGACACCGACAGCGCAACACTGCCGGTGTCTGTTTTTTGGGGGGGTGGGTACTCACTCAAATGAAAATGGCGCAACACGCGGGAATGCAGCCCATGTGTTGCGCCATGTTTTTTTAAAAAACGAGATGAAGGCACTCAGTGCCGGTTGGCTGTTTACTTTTTGCCATACATCTGGTCGTAGTACTTTTGATAATCGTCGCCACTCACCGCCTCAATCCAGACATGGTTTTCCAGGTTCCAGCGAATGGTTTTTACGATACCCGTTTCAAAGTCCGTTTCAGGATACCAGCCCAAGTCTGCTTTGATTTTCGATGGGTCGATGCCGTAGCGTTGGTCGTGTCCCAAGCGGTCCTTCACAAAGGTAATCAAGTCCTCGTTAATCCAGTCAACGCTGATGTTGCCCTCGGCATCGCGTTCCTGCTTTTTGAGCAAGGTGCGGAATTTCGGTTCGGCCAGCATCAAGTCGTGGATGGTGCGGATAATGATTTTTACAATCTGAATGTTCTGACGTTCGTTGTGTCCGCCCACATTGTAAATACATCCGTTTTCGCCCTGGTTAATCACCATGTCGATGGCCTTGCAGTGGTCTTCGACGTAGAGCCAGTCGCGCACGTTTTCGCCCTTACCATAAACAGGCAGCTTTTTGCCTTCGAGAATGTTGTTGATAACCAGCGGAATCAACTTTTCGGGGAACTGGTAGGGGCCGTAGTTGTTTGAGCAGCGCGTAATGCTCACCGGCATGTGGTAAGTGTCGCGGTAGGCACAAACAAAGTGGTCGGCCGACGTTTTCGACGCACTGTAGGGGCTGTGCGGGCAAAGCGGCGTTTCCTCCGTGAAATAGCCTTCGGGGCCGAGCGAGCCATACACCTCGTCGGTCGAAACCTGGTGGAAACGTACACCCGGACGCCAGGTGGGGTAGCCGTGTTCGTCGCGACCCATCACCCATGCTGCGCGAGCCGCATCGAGCAAGTTCTGCGTACCAAGGATGTTGGTGTTGAGGAACAGCTGGGGATTCTCAATGCTGCGGTCCACATGGCTTTCGGCAGCAAAGTTAACCACCACATCAAAGCGGTAGTCGGCAAACAGACTGTCGACAAGCGCGCGGTCGCAAATGTCGCCTTTCACGAAAAAGCAACGCTCATTGTCGATGTCGCCGGCAATGGTTCCCAGATATCCGGCATAAGTGAGCAAATCGAGCACCACAATGCGCACATTGTCGTATTTGCCCAACATGTACTTCACGTAGTTGGCGCCGATAAAACCGGCAGCACCTGTCACTAAATATGTTTTCATTGAATCTGATTGATATTTTTGTTTGGATAAGGCTTGCTTCGATTGCCAAAATCGAGCTTTGCCTTTGAAGGAGAATGCAGAATTATGAAAGGGAACCTTCGTAATGCTGAGCCACGAGGTTCGTAAGGTCAATAAATTCAGCCACACTGAGTTGTTCGGGGCGGCGCGTCAGCAAGGGTTGAGCCAAAAACTCTGTATGATTCGGAGCAGCCCCTTTGCAGCGCTGGTCGAGTTCGGCCAACAGCGGCTTGATAGAGCCACGCATCATTTTACGTCGCTGATTGAAAGTGGTTTTCACCACGCGGCGCAGCAAATCCTCGTCGCAGCCGGGGTGTTCCACCTCGTTGCGCGTCATGCGCACCACCGCGCTTCGCACCTTGGGCGGCGGATTGAATACCCCCGGTTCAACCGTAAACAAGTAGTCGACCTTGTAATACAGTTGCACCAGCACACTCAGTATGCCGTAGGCCTTGCATCCCGGCGAAGCCGCCAGACGCTCAGCCACCTCTTTCTGAATCATGCCCGTGCAGCAAGGAATGAGGTTGCGGTAATCGAGCATTTTAAAGAAAATCTGGCTACTGATGTTGTAAGGATAATTGCCCGTCAGTACGAAAGGCCGTCCTTCGAAAGTATGCTCCAGATGCATTTTCAGAAAATCGTCTTCGATAATCTGATTTTCGAGCGAAGGAAAATGTTCGCGAAGGTAAGCCACGCTTTCAAAGTCGATTTCGACCACCTTCAACTCTCTGTCCTTGGTTACAAGATACTGTGTCATCACCCCCATGCCCGGACCAACTTCGAGTACCGGAATGTCAGGACAGGCATCCACCGTGTCGGCAATGGCTTGAGCCGTGGGTAAATGCGTAAGAAAGTGTTGACCAAGAAATTTTTTGGGACGTACGGACTTCATCTGAACTATTTTTTCTACTTTTGCTGTTGTGAAGATTGGTTATACCTTAGCAAAGCTTTCGAAATGAGTTTTCGAAGCCCCGCATGGGTTAGCACAAACTTGGCACTAACGATATTGCAGCAATATTGCCACTCAAGGATGGTGCAAAGGTAAGAATTTATTTCATTTACAAGCAGAAGTTGCAAATTATCTTAACAAGTCTGCCCTTTCTTTTCACTGATTACCACCACCTCGGGTTCCGCTTGCCACAGACGCCCTATCCCTGTGCCTTGCTCACGGCTGCCTGATTACCGAAGAAATACTTAACTCATTGAAACATTTAATTAAACTTACCCTACAAATCGTGCTGCCCTTTTTGCTCGGACTGAGCATTCTGTGGTGGATGTATCGAGGCACCGACTGGACCGATTTTTTTCAGTGCGTCACCAACGAGATGCACTGGTCGTGGATGCTGCTGTCGCTTCCGTTCGGCATATTGCCACAGATGGCGCGCGCCTGGCGTTGGAAAATGTCGCTCGAACCTTTGGGCGAAAAGCCGCGCCGCAGCACTTGCGTCGATGCCATATTTCTGTCGTATGCAGCCAGCCTGGTCATTCCGCGCGTGGGCGAAGTAACCCGTTGCGGCACACTGAAAAAGTGCGACGGTGTGTCGTTTACCAAATCGCTCGGAACCGTTGTTACCGAACGCCTGGTCGATTCGCTCTTCATGCTGCTGTTCACGGGCATTGCCTTTGTTTCGCAGCTGCCGCTGTTCTTGCTGTTTCTGGATAAAACCGGAACCAACCTCGAAGGCATACTCAGCCGCTTTACCGGCACAGGCTATCTGGTCACGGCACTTTGCGTCGTCACAGCCCTTGTGGCAGCCTGCGTACTCATGCGCCGCTATGCCCTGTTTCGCAAGGGCAAAAACATGCTTCACGAAGTGTGCGAAGGCATCATGTCGTTGCGCAATGTGAGCAACCTCCCCCTTTATCTGTTCTACAGTTTACTGATATGGGTGGGCTATTTCCTACATTTTTACATTGCCTTTTTCAGTTTCGACTTTACCTCGAACATCGGTCTTTGGGCAGCCCTGCTGTCGTTCTGCGTCGGCACATTTGCCGTGCTTGTGCCCACCCCCAATGGAGCCGGCCCCTGGCACTTTGCCGTGAAAACGATGCTCGTGATTTACGGTGTGGCCGAACCCAAAGCCATACTTTTTGTACTCGTGGTGCATACCATTCAAACCGCGCTCGTGGTGTTGCTCGGCGTATTTGGCTGGATAAGGCTCAATCTGCGTCCGAAAGTGCAAAAGCCGCAGCGAGCCAATTTCACCCCGACTACTCATGAAACCCTGACTACAAACCCTTAAATATATTGACAATTTATGAGCGAAATTGCTAATCTGCAACCGCAGGCCATTTGGAAAAACTTTTACCTGCTCACACAGGTTCCCCGTCCTTCGGGACACTTGGAAAAAGTACAGAAATTCCTTCTCGACTGGGCTAAGGAAAAAGGCATCACTGCCTTCCAGGACGAGGCCGGAAACATCATTATGCGCAAGCCGGCAAGCCCCGGTATGGAAAATTGCAAATATGTGACGCTGCAGGGACACATGGACATGGTGCCCCAAAAGGCTAAGGACAGCACGCACAATTTTGAAACCGACCCCATCGAAACTTTTATCGACGGTGAATGGGTAAAGGCCAAGGGCACGACCCTCGGTGCCGACGACGGTATGGCTGTGGCCACCATCATGGCTGTGATGGAGGACAACACGCTGAAGCACGGACCTATCGAAGGCTTTATCACGGCCGACGAAGAAACCACCATGCACGGTGTGAACCACATGAAGGGCGAAACCCTTGAGGGCGACATCCTCCTGAACCTCGACAACGAAACCGAAGGCGAAATGATTATCGGTTCGGCAGGTGGTGTGAACATGAACGCTACACTCGAATACCAGGAAGTTGAGGCCGAAGCCGATGATGCTGCCGTAAAGGTGACGCTGCACGGACTGCTCGGCGGTCACTCAGGTCTTGAAATCAACGAAGGACGCTGCAATGCCAACAAGGCTATGGCTCGCCTCGTGCAGGATGCCGTTGCCAACTTCGAAGCTTGCCTTTCGGAATGGAAGGGCGGCAACATGCGCAATGCCATTCCGCGCGAAGCCGAAGTGGTGCTGACGCTCCCGAAGGAAAACGTTGAGGCTTTCAAGGAAGCGGTGGCTGAATGGAAGCAAACCTTTACCGACGAGTACGGAACGGTTGAAAAATCGCTTCAACTCACCGTCGAAGACGTGGCTTGCCCCAAAATGATTGTGCCTGCCGAAATTCAGGACAACCTCATCAATGCCCTCTGTGCTGCACACAACGGTGTGTTGCGTTTCATTCCCGAAGTACCCAGCATTGTTGAAACCTCGTCAAACCTGGCCATTGTCGAGATTGCCGGTGGTAAAGTTCGTTTCCTCATCCTTATCCGCTCTTCACGCGACAGCATGCGCGAATGCTGCGCCGAAACCCTCGAAAGTGCCTTTGCCATGGCCGGCATGAAGGTGGAACTCAATGGTGCATATCCCGCATGGCAGCCCAATCCCCACAGCGAAATCGTGGAACTCATGAAGGGTATCTACAGCGAACTCTTCAACAAGGAAAACCGCGTGCAGGTAATTCACGCCGGATTGGAATGCGGTGTTATCGGTGCCCTTCGTCCTCACATGGACTTGGTGAGCTTCGGTCCTACGCTCCGTTCACCCCACACGCCCAACGAGCGTTGCCACATTCCCAGCGTAGCTAAGTACTGGGATTTCGTGAAGACGATTCTCGAACGTATTCCTCAGAAGTAATCCGTTCCTACTTATTTTAATGCGTTAACGCGCAGTGCCTTTTGCCCCTCGTACGGGGGTGCAGGCACAGCGCGTTTTTTTTTGTGTGGCAACTTGCCAATGTCTTCGCTACTTTCGGACAGCCTTTTGTGTGGAGCAGAAAATAGCTGATGGCTTTAAGAACTGATTTAATAAATGTAAAACGAAAAAGTGGGCTATTTCGTGGGTGGGACACAGCGACAAGCGTTTTTGAGTCCGACTTTGGTGTAATTCAGAAAACGCTGATTATCAATAGTTCCGAAATTGTCAGAACTAGCTCGGAACTAATTCAAACTGGCTCGGAACTAATTTCAACAAGCTCGGAACTAATTTCAACAAGATTGGAAGAAATTTCAACAAGCTCGGAATAAATTATGCCGACAGGCCGAACGGGGGCTGAACCGACGGTTGGAAGCAGGCATGTAGGACTTTTGTTTTTAACTGCATTTCACCTTTTAGCGCGTTCGTCAGTTAACATTTGCGTCAGGAAATCGGCACTGCTAAGAGGGGGACGAAAAATCCCGTTCTGTGACGTAATGCACAGAACGGGATTGTATGTAAGGGGAGGGAATCAGTCCGTTATTCGGCTGTACGGCAACAGTGCCGTAGCTCAATGATTACGGACGGATGTCCATTTCGTCGATAGCATAGCCCGCGCCACCGAATTTGTCGAGAATGAAAAGAACGAAGCGGATGTCGACGTTGATGCAACGCTGCAGGGCAGGGTTGAACTTGAGGTCAGACGAGAGCGATTCGATGTTGCCGTCGAAAGCCAAACCGATGAGTTCGCCCTTGGCATTGAGCACCGGTGAACCCGAGTTACCACCCGTGATGTCGTTGTTCGAAAGGAAACAAGTGGGCAGTTTGCCGTCGGGACGTGCATAGCGGCCAAAGTCCTTGGCATTGTAAAGCTTGCGCAAGCGTTCGTTGATGAAGTAGTCCGACTCCGTTTTGCTTTCCTTTTCAAACATACCGTCGAGCACCGTCTGCCAGTTGTAGTGAACGGCATCGCGCGGCACGAGGTCGCAAGCATGACCGTAAGTCATACGCAGCGTAAAGTTAGCATCGGGAGCCTTCGACCAGTCGTACATTTCGCACAAGCCACGCACATAAATGCGGTCGAGCGCAGCACGTTCGTGGTTGTAGCGCTTGTTGGCCTGCGAGAATACTGAATGGATAAAGCCTTCGAGTTCCTTGGCGTTCACGTAGAGCGGATCATTCTTCAGCACATCAGCCTTGCCCGTAGCAAGCGCCTTAGCCAGGCGGGCACTGTCAGTAAATACCGACTGGGCAAAGAGTTCGTTCATGTTGCGATTCGTGTAGCTCGGTTTGCGGTTGAGCTTGTTGTACTTGGCATAGAAAGGCATGAGCAAGTTCATCTTGTTAGCCTCTACTTCAAGTCCCTGCTTCGTGGTGAGCTTGCCGGCAGTCAGTATTTCCGTCATAGCCTTGAGCAGTTGCTGCTTGCTGGCCTCAATGTCCTTTTGCTTACCGCTTTCGAGTGCGCCGAGGTATTTTTCAACCAAGTCAGTCGGCACCTGCAAACGCTGGTTCAGCAAGGTGATGCGCAGGAGCGAAAGGTCGTGAACCGTGTCGGCGTAAGCAGCGCAGATTTCCTCGATGCGTTCGATAACGCCATCGTATTCAGCCTTGCCACTCTGCTTGGCAAACTGGCGGAACTGATTTTCTTCAGCCTTTTTCTGACCGATAAGGTCAATTTTTTCAACAGCCTCGTTCATACCGCCAAAGTTCTTGACCATGTTGCCCCAGCTGGCGTAGTCATCTTCAAGGAGCAGACGCAGTTCGTCGCTCTGGTCCATGAGTTTCTTGTAGAAAGCCAGGAGCGGATTGCCGGCTAATACCATCGGCGCATTGGTGCTTTCGCAGCGCAGTTTCACTTCGGCTGCCGTGAGGTAGCGCGTCGTGGTGCCGGGGAAGCCCATAATCATGGTGTACTCGTTGGCCTTCGGTCCGCCCAATGAAACAGGCAGGTATTTCTTAACCTTCAAGGGCACGTTGTTGGGGCTATAAGGAGCAGGGTCACCGTTTTCGTCGGCATAGATGCGGAACATGTTGAAGTCGGCATTGTGGCGCGGCCACATCCAGTTGTCGGTGTTACCGCCAAACTGACCAATGTTGAAGGGGGGAGTAGCCACGAGGCGGATGTCCTGGAACGTCTGTTCGTAGAACATATAGAACTGGTTGCCGCCGAAGAAAGGAACGATGCGCACGTTTATGCCCTTCTTTTTTCTCAAATCGCTCTTTTTCAGCAGTTTTTCGGCAATGGGCTGCAGAAAGCCCTGACTTTGTTCGGTGTAAATGTCGGCCTTAGCCTTTTTAGCAGCTTTGTTTACCTCTTCAGTCACATCTACGATGCGCAGAACAAAGGTAAACGTCAGGCTTTCGGGCGTGCGGAGTTCTTCGCTTTGCTTGGTAGCAAAGTAGCCATCCTTCATGTAGTCGTGGCCAATGCCGCTCATTTCGTGAACGTAGCTAAAGCCACAGTGGTGGTTGGTCAGAATCAAACCGTTCGGGCTAACCACTTCGCCGGTACATCCACCGCCGAAAATACCTACACACTCGCGCAATGAAGGCGACGTTTCGCTATACAAAGCTTCGGGCGGCAGTTGCAGTCCGGCCTTGCGCAGCGAGTCCTCCAGGTGCTGCTGCTTCATGAGTTTCAGGAGCCACATACCCTCGTCGGCACGGGCACCGGTGAGGCTCAGCATCAGAGCCAATCCTAAAAGAAATACTTTTTTCATTGAGTAAAAAGGATTAAAAAATTGATTATGTGGGCAAATTTACAGATTTTCGACGGAATAATCGTGCATTTGTCTGAAATTAAGCCCTTTTTTGCGTCAAAAGCAAGGTAGTTTGTGTTACCTGCTGTCAGCCCCATGCCCGTTGCAGTGGTGCCTTGTTGGGCGTTTGTCGCATTGGCTGTTATGTTTTTTTTGAAAAAAATATGGGAAGCCCTCACATACGGAGAGCTTCCCATATCATATTTAAGTGTAGCGGAAGAATCGCAGCGCACTCGGCGCATTCGGAGCGATTCTCACAGCGTTCATACTTGTTGCACCACTTAGAAAGTCAAGCGGAAACCAACCTGAGCGTGCCAGCGTGAACCGATGTCGCTCTTGTTAGGCTTGTTGCTGCCGTTGTAAGTGTAGGTAGCCACGCGGTTGCCGTTAGCATCGTTGCTTACAGAAGCCACCTTGAGCGGAGAGTAGTTCCAGTCAACGCTGTAGGTGCGACCCCACTTCTTGTTGAGCATGTTGGTGAAGTTGAGGATGTCGCAGGTAAATTCGAGTTTACCGATGCCCTTGATGTTGTGGATGTTTTGCGAAATGTGCAAGTCAATCTGGTGTTCCCACTTCGACAAGTTCGAGTTGCGTTCAGCAAACTGTCCGCGGTGCTCCTTGGCATAGTCGTCGGCCAAAATCCATGAACGGAAGGCTTCGCGGTTCTGTTCAGCCGTCATGTTCTTGGTGGCAGCAAACTGCATGAGGTTCAATTCTTCGTCGGTAGGGATGTAGAGCAGTGAGTTGCCCGTAGCACCGTCGCCGTTGAAGTCGGTTTTGCTGGCGTCAGACATGGTGAGGCTGTAGCGTGAACCAGAGAATGCGTTGTAAACCAAAGCCACGTTCGTGCTCATCCAACCGTTGATGTATTTGGGCGAGGTGTAGCTAACCTGCAAAAGGATGCGGTGAGGAATGTCGAATTTCGAGAAGCCGAGTTCGCCCTTCGAGTTTGAATCGACTGACGAGTTCTTCTGCCAGTTCGAAAGGGCAACCGATGACTTACCGTCGTTAACCGACTTGGCACGGCTGAAGGTGTAGCTGGCTGTGAGGTCCAGACCAAAGTCGAACGATTTTTCCAAACCGGCGCTGATGGCGTAGGTGTAACCCTTGTTGGTGTTCTTCAGGTTGATGATTGAAGAGTAGCTGCTCTTTTCGATGTTGTAGAGCGGAGCGGCAGCAGCTTCAACACCGGGCACAGCGTAAGCCTTCTTGCCCGTTGATGAAAGTGCAAGGTTCTCGAAGAACACGTTGTTGAGCGTCTTGGTGTAAATACCTTCGAGGGTGAATTTCACGTCGCCCGGCAACTTCTGTTCCAAAGCGAGGTTAGCACGCAGTGCCTGCGGATACTTGAAGTCGTCTGAAACCGTAGCGATGGCGGGGTTGCCAGCCTTACCGTTGGCAGCAGCGTCGTTCACAGCCTGCATGGGGTTCTTGGCATATTTGCCCAATGAAGGAACGTCCTTACGAACGGTTACGTCCTTCAACTCCATACCGGTGTTGTTGAATGCGTTTGAAAGCCAAACGAAGGGAACGCGGCCGGTGAAGATACCTACACCACCACGAATGAGCGTGTTGTGTGCGTTGTCGGCATACCAGTTGAAGCCCAGACGGGGCGAAACGAGCACCTTGGCACCCGGCATTTCGCCTACCTTAACGCCAAAGCCCTTCGAAGCCGAATATTCGTTGAATGCAGGGTTCGTCGTGGGGTTGTTGAACACTACGGGGATGTCGATGCGCAAGCCCAACGTAGCGTTGAAGTTGCGGTTTACGTTCCACTTGTCCTGTGCGTAGAAACCGAATTGTCCGGCTTTGAGGTCGGGCGCATACTTCGTGTTACCGTTGGTGAGCGAAGGATCGGTGTATTTGTACACAAACTTCGAGGGGTTATCGGCCAGGAAGTCTTCGAGTGAGTCGAAGTACCATGAACCGTTGGCAGCCTGAATGAAGAGGTTGCTGATTTTGTAGAACTCGTTGTGCGTACCGAACGTAAAGGTGTGGTCGCCCTTGTACCATGACAAGTTATCCTCGAGTGAGTAGATGTCCTGGTTCAGCTTGTTGGCACCCGAAGAGTATTCAGTACCGATGTTACCCGTGATGTTCGAAGCCGTACCGTCGGTGCTAACCAAGTTGTAAATCTGTACCGTCGGACCCTGGTAGGGCACTTCGCGCTGGTCGCGAACGAAGGTGGTTGAGAAACGCAACTCGTTGAAGATTTCGTCGGTGAAGCGCGAGTTCAATTCGGCTACGACAGAGTTCGTCTTGTTCTTCTGGCGGTAGCTTGAATTGTTGAAGGTAAAGCGGTTGGTACCAACACCGTACTTATCGTCGAACGAGTCGTTGTGCTGGTAGCGCAAAGCCAGTTTGTGCTGGTCGTTGATGTTCCAGTCTACACGAGCCAACAAACCGAACGATTTGTTATCCACGTTGCGCGGACCGAAACTTTCGCCAATGCCCGTCAGATGTTCGAACTGGTCGGCAATGGTTTGTGCCGTAGCTTCCGACAGGTAGTTGGCGGCATATCCCGGGTAAATGCTGGTCGGGTAGCTCTGCTTTTTACCTTCGGCGCTGATGAAGTAGAAGAGTTTATCCTTGATAAAGGCACCGCCCAAAGTTCCGCCGTAGGTACGGTCGAACTGTTGAGAGAGCGGATCCTTGATGTCGTTTTTCAGTGCGCTGTGCTTGCCGTACATGCTCTGGTTGTTGAAGAACGTGTAGGCCGAAGCGTGCGTTTGGTTTGTACCCTGCTTCGTAACCACGTTAATGGCACCGCCGGTGAAACCACTCTGGCGTACGTCGAAGGGAGCAACAACCACCTGCATTTCCTGGATGGCATCGATTGAGATGGGGTTGGCACTGGTTTGACCACCGTTCGTACCGCTACCGGCCAAACCGAACACGTCGTTCATTACCACACCGTCGATTTGGAAACTGTTGTAACGGTTGTTCGAACCTGCAAACGTGATACCGCCGTCTTTGTTCGTCATGGCCATCGGGCTGTTCTTAGCCAGGTCATATACGTTGCGGTTAACGGTCGGCACGTTCTGTATCTGTTCGAGGTTGAAGTTTTCAGAAGCTCCACCCTTTTGCTTGCGCTGACCCGTAACGGTTGCTTCGCTCAAAGTGTTTTCCTTGGGGCTGATTTGCACGTTGATGGGAGTGGGGTTGCCCAGTTCAAGATAGAGCTTGTCGTAGCTCTTCTCGCCATAGCCCAGGTAGTTGATGCGCATCGTGTAAGGTCCGCCCGGACGCATACCCTGCAGGGTGTAACGGCCGTCCTTGTTGGTAACGGTGCGGTAGCGGGTACCCGAAGGGGTGTGAACAGCCATTACCGAAGCACCGATAACGGGTTGGTTGTTCTCGTCCACTACCTGACCATTGATGGCTGAAGTAGTTACTTGTGCACTGGCGCAAACGGCAAAGGCCGGAGCGGTAAGTGCGGCTAATAAAAATTTAGAAAACTGATGCATACTTCTAAAAAAATAGAATGTTGATACAAAAACGTGCTTGCCTAATAATTGAATATAAGCCAGAATTGCTGAAAATCAGTAGTTTCCTTTTACACGTTTGCGTTTTTATATTTTTGTTGCTTCAAATATACTGCAAAGTTACACCCAATTTTTCATACCTCAACTATTAAATCATGAAAAAATGGATAAAAAAGAGATACGATGCGGTGTACTCCTTTCAATAACTTGTGAGAAACAGTGTGAAAATTTATTCAAAAATATAGCTTTGTTTCGCTCTTCTAAGAATCAGTAGCAAAAAGGTGTGGGCAGGCAGATATGGTGCAAGCACACCATGCAAAGTTAGTGCAAACAACTACGGCACAATAACGCAATTCAAATGTAAAAATAATTTTGAACACCTACTTATATCCCGATTTTATTTTTTTTCGCGTGTGGAAAACGCACCAGAATGCCCGTAGATAAAGGGCTGAATGCCCATTCGGAGGTGTGGAAAACTTTCGAGGTGCGATATTAGGCGGTCAAAAAGTTTGGATTTCGGAGTGTTCGCGTTGTATCTTTGCATCAACCATATAAAGGCTGCGCGACAGTACGGTTAAACTGTACGTCAGCCTAAACGGATGAAAAAACAATATTCCTTATTTATTTATTCAGCGTTCTTTGACATTTTGTTACAGCAGAAAGTAGGGCAGGTAGGCCTGTCTGAAACCCGGGATACTTTGTTGAATTGTACCACATGTTTTTGCGGCTGAGCCTCTTCTAACTTGTTGAAATCGAATTGCGCATAACCCGTGTGGATACAAATTTAAGTTGCGTTGCCAGTATACCCTCTTTATGGGATATTTACGCTAAAATCCGATAAAAATGACATGTTTGCAACCAGGTTGCTAAAAGAAACTATTATTTTTGCAGAAAATATGAGCAGATTGGCTCAATAATAGGATAAAGACTACACGTTGAATCGTGTTTTTTTGATATATAACGCATGACGCAACCCCGGCACTTATTCAGAATTTGGGTAGCTATCAGTTTGATATTGGTGGCTATGCTCGTGCCCCATCATCATCACGCTGATGGGGTGGCTTGCGTGACCCTTGAATTCTGCGACGCCCCGGTTGTACCGCACGAACCAGCCCGACATGACGACTGCCAACACACTCACGGCAGACACAACGGAAGTTCAAGCGGAAACGAGGGTGGTAACAGCGGACATTGTTCGCTGAAAATGCCCGTGGTCAAAGTGATGGGGCAGCGCTATGATGCGCATGACCTTGCTTCGGCCCATTTATTATTGCCGGTGCTTTTTGGCAGTTTATTGCCCGAACCGGCTTTTGTTTGGCTCGAACCCCATAGTTGGGTAGCCCAATTTGTACATGCCATTTGCCGCGAAGGCAAACATCAGCCCCGGCGGGGGCCCCCTTCATCGTGGTTTGACAACCGAGTCTGATACGCATATTTATAATATTTGCAGTCCTGCATATCTGTATTTCTGCAGTTCTGCATATTTTCATTTTCTGCAGTTCCGTAACTTGCAGACTTTTAGTCCTTCAGACTTGGTTCGTCCTTTTTATTTTAATTTGTCGGCATCACTTTGTGTAGATGCCGACCGCATTCCTTATTTCCTTTTTTAAAAAGTTTACAATGAAACGATTCCTTATTATAAGCATGGCTTGCTTGCAGGCTATGCTCTTCACTGCATGCCATTCGGCACACAACCACGATGAACACGCCGACGAACACGGACACGCTGACGAACACGGACATGCCGACGAACACGGACATGAACACGGAGCCGACGAAATCAGCTTCAGCCCCGAACAAGCCAAAGCAGCCGGTTTGCAAGTCACGAAATTGCAGGCTTCGGAATTTGCCGAAGTAGTCGAAGTGAGCGGACGCGTATTGCCCGCACCCGGTGCCGAAGCCACCGTGTCTGCCACCATGGCCGGCGTTATCAGTTTTGCTACGGGCGAACTTACCGACGGTATGTCCGTGCGCAACGGTCAGCCCCTGTTCCGCATCAGCGCAGCCAACATGGCCGATGGCAATCCCGCCGCTGCCGCGCAAGCCGAACTTCAGGCCGCACGCACCGCACTTGATCGTGCTGAACGTTTGGCCAAAGACCAAATCATCTCGGCGCGCGAACTCGAAGATGCCCGTCTGCGCTTTGCCACCGCACAAACCACTGCCAAAAGTTTGGGCGGCGCATCGCAAACCCGCACTGTGGGCGCAAACATGAACGGATATGTGAAGAACGTGATGGTGAAACCCGGCGACTATGTGTCGGCCGGACAGCCTCTTGCCACTGTCACGCAAAACAACCGCTTGCAGCTCCGTGCCGATGTGCCCGAACGCTATTACATGCTGTTGCCCAACATCACCACAGCCAACTTCCGCATGGCTTACGAGGAAACAAACCGCACCTACGCTTTGAGCGAGTTGGGCGGACGTTTGGTGTCGAAGGGCAAATCGAGCAACGATTCTTCATTCTTTGTGCCTGTTACTTTTGAGTTCAACAACCGTGGAAACATTGTGCCCGGCAGTTTGGCTCAGGTGTTCCTGAAAGGTGCCACCCGTCAGGGCGTGCTGGCCGTGCCCAACGAAGCCATTACTGAGGCACAGGGACTCTACTTTGTGTATCTGCAAATTCATCCCGACGCTTACCGCAAACAAGAGGTGAAACTCGGTGCTACCGATGGAGTGCGTACCGAAATTACCCAAGGCCTGAAAGCCGGCGACCCCGTGGTGACAAAGGGCGCAACGCAAGTGCGACTGGCAGCCAACGCTACCGTAATACCCGAAGGACACTCGCACTAATCCCTGACGCATTTTTTACACAAAATCCTAAACACGAAGAATCATGCTGAATAAAATCATATCCTTTTCGCTTCGCAACCGGCCCGTTGTGCTGTTCTTCACAGCCCTGCTGCTGATTGTGGGCTCATGGACGGCCTGGCGTATGGAAGTGGACGTGTTTCCCGATCTCAACGCCCCGACCGTCGTTGTAATGACCGAGGCCCAGGGCATGGCGTCCGAGGAAGTGGAACGTCTGGTTACTTTCCCCATCGAAACCGCCGTCAACGGTGCCACCGACGTGCGCCGCGTACGTTCATCGTCGACCACCGGCTTCTCAGTGGTATGGGTGGAATTTGACTGGGGAACCGACATTTACCGCGACCGACAAATAGTTTCCGAAAAACTGGCTACCATCGGCGACGCTCTGCCCGACGGTGTGGGCAGTCCGACGCTCGGCCCTCAGTCGAGCATCATGGGCGAAGTGATGTTCGTGGGTCTTACGGCCGACTCCACCTCGCCCGGTGACCTACGCACCCTGGCCGACTGGACCGTGCGTCCGCGTCTGCTTTCGACGGGCGGTGTGGCCCAGGTTACGGTGATGGGCGGCGACCTCATGGAATACCAGGTACGTATGCTCCCCGACCGTATGCGCCACTACGGTGTGACGCTCAACGAAGTGCTGAATGCAGCGCGCAATATGAACCGCAATGCTGCCGGCGGTGTGCTTTACGAAAGCGGCAACGAATACATTGTGCGCGGTGTGCTCACCACCACCGACACGCTCGAAATGGGACGTGCCGTGGTAAAAACTACTCCGCAGGGCGAACCCATTGTGCTGGCTGATGTGGCTAACGTGACTATGGGTTGTAAAAGTCCGCGTATGGGTATGGCCTCAGTTTCGGGAAAGCCGGCTGTGCTGCTCACCATTACCAAGCAACCCTCGACCAGTACGCTCGAACTCACTGAAAAACTCGATGCTGCCATGGCCGACCTCAAAGCCTCGCTGCCCAAGGACGTAAAAGTTGACACACACCTTTACCGTCAGCAGGACTTTATCGACGCTTCCATCTCGAACATCCGCCAATCGCTCATCGAAGGCGGTATCTTCGTGGTACTTGTGCTTTTCATCTTCCTGATGAACGGCCGCACCACGCTCATTTCGCTCGTTACCATTCCTATATCGCTGCTCGTTACCATTCTTGTGCTCAAGCTCATGGGGCTGACCATCAACACCATGAGTATCGGCGGTATGGCCATTGCCATTGGTTCGTTGGTCGACGATGCTATTGTCGATGTGGAAAATGTGTTCAAGAACCTCCGCCTCAATGCCCAGCTTCCCCCTGAGGAGCGCAAGTCGAAGATGGAGGTAATCTTCAACGCCTCGCGCGAGGTGCGCATGCCCATTCTCAACTCCACGCTCATCATTGTGGTCAGCTTCATTCCCCTCTTCTTCCTGTCCGGACTCGAAGGCCGCATGCTGGCACCGCTGGGCGTAAGTTTCATCGTATCGCTGTTTGCCTCGACCCTCGTGGCCCTTACGCTCACCCCTGTGCTTTGCAGCTATCTGTTGAAAAATCCTGCCGGCAAACTGAACAATGCTATCAGCAAGGAACCCCGCTGGGTAACCGCCATGAAGCAAGGCTACCTCCACATGCTCAGCTGGGCCACCGGTAAGGCATCGCGCGGCATACTGGCCGTTACGGGCGTACTGGTAGTGGTTACGCTGGCCCTCTTCTTCACGCTGGGCCGTTCGTTCCTGCCGCCGTTCAACGAAGGTTCGTTTACCATCAACGTCAGCACCCTGCCCGGTGTATCGTTTGCCGAGAGTAACCGCATTGGCGCACAAGCCGAAAAACTCATTATGCAGGTGCCCGAAGTCAAGGCTGTGGCCCGGAAAACAGGCCGTGCCGAACTCGACGAACACGCATTGGGCGTGAACACCAGCGAAATGGAGGTGCCCTACGAACTCAAGGAACGCAGCAAGGACGAGGTGATGGCCGACCTGCGCCACCGTCTGAGCACCCTGCCGGGTGTGAGCATCGAAATTGGTCAGCCCATTTCGCACCGTATCGACGCCATGCTGTCGGGTACGAAGGCAGGCATTGCCATCAAGATTTTCGGTCCCGACCTTTCGCAGCTTCACAGCTTGGGCGTGCAGATACAAAATGCCACTAAGGGCGTAGAGGGCGTGACGGACTTGAACGTCGAACAGCAAATTGAGCGTCCGCAGCTCGTTATCAAGCCGCGCCGCACGCTGTTGGCGCAGTATGGCATCACCTTGCCCGACTTTGCGCAATATGTGAATGCAGCCTTGGGCGGTGAAGTGGTGAGCCAGGTGCAGGACGGCATAAAGACGTTCGACCTCACGGTGCGCATGGCCGACAATGACATTGCCACCATCGACCGCATCCGCGGTTTGCTCATCGACACGAGCGACGGACGCAAGGTGCCCCTGGCTGAAGTGGCCGAAGTGGTTTCGACAGCCGGTCCCAACACCATCAGCCGCGAAAATGCCCAGCGAAAACTCGTGGTTTCGGCTAATGTGGCCGGGCGCGACATGCGTTCGGTAGTTACCGATATGCGCGAAATCATTGAGCGCGAAATCACCCTGCCCGAGGATTACCACATAGAATATGGCGGACAGTTCGAAAGTGAATCGGCTGCTTCGCGTATGCTGTTGGGCCTTTCGATCATCAGTATCATCGTGATTTTGCTGTTGCTTTATTTGCAGTTCCGTTCGTGGAAGCAAGCCCTTGTGGTGATGTGCAATCTGCCCCTCGCCCTCATCGGCGGTGTGCTGGCACTGGTGTCGACCGGTGGCGTACTGAGCATTCCGGCCATCATCGGTTTCATTTCGCTGTTTGGCATTGCCACGCGTGGCGGTATGTTGCTGGTTGACCGTTACAACGAGTTGGCCCACAGCGGACTCGGCCGCAGCGAAGTAATCCGTCAAGGCTCGCTCGACCGTTTGTTGCCCATCATCATGACCGCCCTGTCGTCGGCCCTGGCCCTGATTCCCCTGGCTTTGGGCAGCACTTTGCCGGGTAATGAAATTCAGAGCCCGATGGCACAAGTCATGTTGGGCGGTTTGGTAACGAGCACGTTGCTCAACCTCGTGGTCATTCCCATCATTGCCCCGATACCGACGGCTGCCCAACCGGTGGCTGTTGCTGCTGAACCTGCAGACGGACAGGCTGATTCGTCAAGCACCATTTAATTCACCACACATTCTTTATGTTATGAATATATCAAAACTATTATATATGTTTGCTGCCGCAGCCTGCCTGTTTCCGCTTCAAGCCGAAGCGCAGTCGGAATCGTTGCTCAAACTCATTGAGGAGCACAACACGACGCTGGCCACGCAGCGCCGACAGCTCGAAGCCACATACGCGGAGAGTCGTTCTGAAAACCGCCTTTCCGACCCCGAAGCCGAAGTGGGCTATTTTTTCGGTTCGCCCAAGGGCATTCCTAACCGCGTGAACGTGAGTGTCAGTCAATCGCTCGATTGGGGTGTCATTACGGGGCGGAAACGCAAACTGGCTAAGGCTACCGACCAAATGGCCGATGCCTCGTATGCTGCCTTGCGCCGCACCATCCTGACCGAAGCCGAACAGTTGTTGACGCAGGTGGTGTATCTCAACAAACTGTGTAGCGAACTTCACCGCCGTTCTGTGCAGGCCGATGCTTTGGCGGCGGCCTACGAACGCAAGTTCAGCGAGGGCGACATCAACCGCCTGGAGGTGAACAAGGTGAAACTTAATGCTTCGGTGGCGCTGGCGGCTTTGCAAAAGGCTGAGGCCGAGCGCAACGAGGTGACGCTCAATTTGCAAAAACTCAACGGCGGTATGCCCATTTACTGCACCGACACGCTTTACGCGGCCGATTCGCTGCCCGACATTCAGCGCATGCTGGAGTATGCCACCGAGCAACACCCTGAAGTGGTGGCGCGCAAGGCTGCATTGACGCAGCGCACCGAACAGCTGCGGGTGACGAAAAGCGAAGCCTGGCCTACGCTGAGTGTGGGCTTTTCGGGCGAATATGTCAAGGATTCGCGTTACAGCGGACTGACGCTGGGTGTGAGCATTCCGCTTTGGGGAAACAGCCGCACCAAAGTGAAACAGCGCAAAATGGAACGGCAGGTGTCGGAACTCGACTTGGCTGATGTGCAAACGCAACTCGGGGCCGACATTCGCACACGCTATGCCACGGCGCAAAGTTTGTTCGAAACGGCGCAGCGACTCAACGAGCTGATTGCTTTGACGGCCAATGCCGAACTCTTGGACCGCGCACTGGCCGAGGGACAGATTTCGGTGATGGATTACTTGCTCGAAACCTCGTTCTACTATGATGCGCGCACAGCCCAGCTCGAAGCGGAGCGCGATGCGCAACTGGCCGCAGCCGCTTTGCGCAGCTACATGCGCTAAACTTCATGAACTTATTGCCCCCTCGGGTTTGCACTTTTCCGCCGCCTCTTTGCCTCACAAAGGGCAAGGGAGGGCGGTATGAAATACAGAAAAACCGCAGCACCTTCAAAAGTGTTGCGGTTTTTTTTTTGTCGGGTGGTTCTATAAAATGCTCATTTTTTTTGAACCACTCTGTAAGTATAAACTAATTTTCAACATCTGCTTCATATCTACTCATCGGTTATGAAAGCAGAAAATGCTGTTCGTTGAACTTAACGCAAAAATAGGCGTTTGAACGACAGAACAAACAGCGAGAACAGGGTGATGGCTACTGTAATCATAGTGCGTCAATATTTAATGCGTGTTCACCACTAGCGTGGTTCATTTTTTCCTTGTATTGCCGAAAAGCCGCCTCCACGTCGTCCATGCCGATGTGCAGTTGCAGCATACGCATAAAGAAGTCGGGCATCACTTGTTCGCGAAAATCCTTTTGCCTTTCGGTCAGAATCAGTTGGGTGGCATCGTTCGCCACATAGTAGCCCATGCCGCGCCGTGCGTAGATAATGCCGCGCTGCGCCAGGAGGTCGAAGGCCTTGACCGTGGTGTTCACGTTTACTTCGAGCAGTGCAGAGTATTCGCGTACACCCGGAACCCGCGTTTCGGGGGGATAGGCTCCCGAAAGCACCTCGTCGGCCAATCGTTCGGCAATTTGCTGGTAAATGGGTTGTCCGTCTTTGAATGTCATGATGTAAGCAAATAAAGGGGGTTAGAAGAATTTACGGGGAATCACCGTCATGCGCTTGAACAGGTAGTAGCTCAGCCATACGAAGACAACCGACACCACAGTGTTCACTGCATTCTGCACCCAGAGAATCGTGTTGAGGTCTTTCATTGAATCGGTTGTAGTGATGGTCATGAGCATGATAGTGCCGTTGAACAAAGCGAAGGTCACCGTGCTGATGCACATAATGAGCAGCCAGGTCTTGACAAAGGCATAGGTGCGGAATATGGCCGAGCCAAACAAGAACCATGCGAGATAGGAAATGGCGGAAATCACCATGCTAAACAGCCAGGCGTAGCCGGCCTCGTCGATGAACATGTTGATGCCTCGGATAAAGTTGGCACCGTTTTCGGCCATTTCGCTGCAATAAGCAGCATAGCCCAAACCGATGTTCAAGTCGGCAGTGATGAAAAAGAGCAGGCGGAGCAAATCGGCCACAAAAAAGGACAATAGGTTCATCACAAACACGCCTACCGTACACATGAGTAAACGCGACAGGTACTTTTCGGTGTTCGTGGCCGGAATCATGAAGTAGGCAATGCGCTGCTCCTTTGTTTTGAGATTGTTCCACAGCAGCGACGAACCGATGAGCAGCAGCAAACAGCTGGTGATGCCGAAGGCCATGAACGAACTGAGCACGAGGTGTTCAAGGTCATTACCGCGAACGGGAACGGCGGATAGGTTGGCTATTTTGAACACCAGAAACTGCCCGATGAAGTGGGCTATCAGGCAACCGGCCGTAAAGCTCAAATAGGTTTTGCCGTATTGGTGAAGGTCGAGTTTCAGTAAGCGACCAAAGCGGGTCATATCAAAATTTTTCATTGTTGCAAAAAGATTAAGTGATGAGGCTGTACAACGTAAAAACGGCGGCCAGTTATTTACAGCAGTTCAGCAGGCAGTTTACCACATTGTGCACAGTTAAATAGCAGTTCCAGGTTCACCGGCGTTTCATTGTCCGGACAGTGATTCAGCGTAATCAGCGCGTTGCCCTGAATGGAGGGTTGCACGTAGAGTGCATCGCTGATGTCGGCCCCGATGGGACGTTCTTCGAAGCGCAGCACCCGGCTGATTTCGCTCACCGGGCGATTGAGCAGCAGCTGGCTTTCGCTGAGCATCAGCACATGGTCGATGAGCATGGCCACGTCGGCCACCTGGTGTGTCGAAATAATCAGCGTGCGGTCGTCGGTAAGGTGGCGCGTCACCACTTTGCGAAACAGGCTTTTCGACGGAATGTCCAGTCCGTTCGTCGGTTCGTCCATCAGCAGCAAGCGGCAATTTGTGGCCAGCGCAAAACTCATGAATGCCTTTTTCTTTTGTCCCATCGACAGTGCACCGAGGTGCAGATTCTGCGGAAGTTCAAAGTCAGTGAGGCATTGGTTCAGAATTTCGTGGCTGAACTTAGGATAAAACGGTGCGTTCAGGTCGACGTAGCGTTTCAGCGGAATGTTTGGCAAATCGAATTCCTCGGGCACGAAGAACGTTTCGCACAGCATTTCCGGTCGTCGTTCGCTCGCCTCGAGCGTCAGGTTTCCGTCTTCGGTGGTAAACTGCACATGTCCTTGCTGCGGACGGAGCAATCCCGCCATCAGGTAGAGCAGCGTGCTTTTGCCCGTACCGTTTTTGCCCAGCAATCCATAGATGCGTCCGGGTTCGATGGTTAAACTAAAGTTCGAGAGTACCGGAGCCAGTCGCCGGTGATAGCTGAAGTTGATTTGATCAATGTTTATCATAACAGGTAAAGGGTTTGATGGTGAATATTTCGTTTGTAAGGTTGCGCTCCGAAGTCCGTGACGCACCGTTGTCGGCACGCGCTCTTTCGATGCGCTGATTCATTAAGTGTAATGGTGTATTACTTTAATATCACACCGCAAAAGTATGTGTTTTTTTTTACTATGCAAGAAATTCGGGAAAAAAATAACGATTTAGGTGTAATATTTTCTTAGTACACCATGACGCATTGCATGAAACGATTGAAAATCAATGCTTTATGGAAAAATGATATTGGGCGAAAAAAATGAAGAATCCTTGTCAATGGCTTGTTGCGCGTCGTTGGCATCAGGTTTCAAGGCTTCTGAAATGCGTTTTTACGGTCTGTACTTTGTTTGTGCGTTCTCCAAAGCAGGCATTTCCTATAAAAGAAAAGCAATTCGCGTTGGGAGGTTGCGTAATCCGTAGTACTTGCAATCAGTTTCGCGTTTGTGAAGCTCGTTTCTGTTTTAACAAAAATACGAATAAATGTAAAAAATCAAAGGGGCTGTCGGCGCGTTTTTCAGTGCGAAACACGTGGGCGCGAAATCAAGGTTGTGGTGATTCTGAAAGTGTTGGTTATCAGTAGTTCCAAACTTGTTAAAACTGGCTCGGAACTAATTTCAACAAGCTCGGAACTAATTTCAACAAGCTCGGAAC
>OFOU01000513.1_pt1 | contig 32540 bp, 28 predicted proteins | sample 1542061 | NCBI WGS metagenome assembly OFOU01 (sample SAMN04209239, study PRJEB22552) | human gut metagenome | biome: gut; material: feces | host: Homo sapiens | place: USA: Oklahoma
ATAGGGCTTTGCACGCATCTGAAATACCCCCGGCGAAGCCGGGGGATATTTATTTTTTCAGTTTCAGACCATCTTTGAATGCTTCACCAACACGCTCCGTCACCTTGTAATACCCATGAGTGTACGGATCAAAGGCGATGGCGTTTACCAACGACATATTAAGCTTGCCGTTTTCCATAACGCTTTCATCCGCAGTGACATTGACGACCTTTCCAATCACTCCACAGCCATATTTGCCATCCTGATATTCAACAAATTCACATTCGAGACAAAGTGGGAACTCGTTGATAACAGGGGCGTCTACCATTTGGGCTTTGCTGACGGTAAGGCCGCTGCGGGTAAACTTGTCGGCAGTCCTGTTCCCGGATTCCACGCCGAAATAATCCGCTTCTATCACGTGAGCGGCATCGGCTATACTGACAGTAAAGGCGCCGCGTGCCTTAATATTTTTCACAGTTTTATGGGTTTCGGTTAAATTGAGAACCACGGTTTCCCGCTCCTGCATGGTGCCCCAAGCGGCGTTCATCACGTTAACGCTGCCATCTTCATTGTAGGTGGCGACCATCAGAACAGGCATCGGGAAAATACCCTCTGTGATGCTTAGCTTTGTCCGCATCATCATTACCTCACTTCATCGTTAGAATTGACAGGATCAGCTATCCTATATATAATTATAGTGTTTGTTGTCAACAATTCAAGTACTGTCATTTTGGATAGGTACTACTTAAAAGGATAGTGTACGCTGATAAAGAATTTTATTGAGAACGCGAATTTTGAGGATACCGGGTTCAGTTATACGCTGTCTCTCATATCCGGCAAATATAAAATGGTCATTCTGTACTGCCTTATGGAGTATGAAGTCGTGCGGTTCAATGAACTGAAACGGTATTTGAAAAACATATCTGATAAAACTCTCAGTACAAACCTAAAAGAGTTAGAATCAGACCGGCTGATTATAAGAAGAGAGTATCCGCAAATTCCACCAAAGGTAGAATACAGCCTCAGCGACCGAGGAAAATCCCTGATGGCCGTTCTGGACCAGCTGTGCATCTGGGGCGAAAAGAACAAATTGGGATAGATAACAGCTTTATCGTTCTCCCCGCTGGCATTTTCCCCGAAAGTGTCATAGTGGGTTACACAATAAAAAAGGACAAGGCAAACCATTGCGGTCTGTCTTGCCCTTAACTTCTTTATGAGGCCTTCTCCTCCGGCGGAGGCCTTTTTGTTGTTTTCATTTGCTTTGGTCGGAGAATTCCGCCGAAAGGACGGCGTACAGCCAGGCGTCCACAAAGCACCCGTCTTTCCGGTAGCGTCGGCGCAGTATGCCCTCCCGGCGGAATCCGCATTTTTCCAGCACGCGCACAGAGGCCGCATTGCCCGCCAGTACTTCTGCACAGATGCGGTTGAACCCCGCCTGTGCGAAGCCAAAGCGCAGAACGGCCCCCAGGGCTTCAGGCATCAGCCCGGCGCCGCGGTACGCGGGTGAAAGAGCATAGGAGGTCTCGGCGCAGCAGTGCGCCTCATCCACGCCGTGCAGATTGACGACGCCGGCCAGCGTGCCGCTTTCGCGCAGCGTGACGGCCCACTGGAGAAAATCCGGCTCCGCGTAACGTCCCAGCCAGTTTTCCAGCCGCACCTGCGTTTCCTGTAGAGCAGCGCAGGGCTCCCAGGGCAGATACCGGCAGCAATCCTCCCGGCCGGCCCAGCCGTGAAAGACAGCGGGGGCGTCGCCGGGCAAAAAACGCCGCAGGACAAGGCGTCCGGTCTCCAGCGGCACGGTGCCTTGAAGCTTCATTTCAAATTTCCCCCTTTGCCGGTTGGAAGGATGGGCCGCGGCGCCCCGAAAAGTGGCGCCGCGGCGGTTTATGCCTCGAAGGCGTTCCGTGTGGCTTCTGCGCGGTACTGATGGGTGTACAGGCTGTAATAATATCCGCCCAGCGCCAGCAGCTCGTCGTGGGTGCCGGCCTCGGTGATGCGCCCGCCGCGGATGACAAGGATCTTGTCCGCGCTGCGGATGGTGGACAGGCGGTGCGCCACGATGAAGCTGGTGCGCCCTGTCAGCACCGTCTGGATGGCGTTCTGGATGAGCTGTTCCGTCTCGGTGTCGATGCTGCTGGTAGCCTCGTCCAGAACGAAAATGCGCGGGTCGGAGAGGACCACGCGGGCGAAGCACACAAGCTGCTTTTGCCCTGTGGAAAGGCGGCCGCCGCCCTCGCCCACCTCTGTGCCGTAGCCGTCGGGCAGGGCTTCGATGAAGCGGTCCGCCCGCACCATGGCGGCGGCGCGCTTCACCTCGTCCAATGTGGCGTCCTTGCGGCCGTAGCGGATGTTGTCCGCAATGCTGCCGCTGAACAGGTGCGGCGTCTGCAGCACATAGCCCAGCGCGGAGTGCAGCCAGAGCTGGCTGCGCTCACGGTAGTCCACACCGTCGATGAGTACCTGGCCCGCGGTCGGCTCGTAAAAACGGCACACCAGGTTGACGATGGTGCTTTTGCCCGCGCCCGTCTCACCCACCAGGGCGATGGTCTGGCCCGGCTCTACCTTTAAATTGAAATCGCGCAGCACGGTCTCGCCTGTTTTGTAGGCGAACGTGACGTCCCGGAACTCCACGCCGCCCGCGATGGGAGGCCAGTTCCCGCGCCGTGGCGCAAAAGCGGTGCCGTATTCGGCTTCCACCTCGGGGCTGTCTACGATATCCGGCTGGGTGTCCAGCAGGTCGATGACGCGCTCGGCGCTGGCCTGTGCGGACTGCATCTCGGCCAGAATGCGCGCCAGCTGCTGGATGGGGTCAAACAGCTGCGTCGTATAGCTGATGAAGGCCGCCAGCGTGCCGAAGCCCATGGCTCCGGCGAACACCAGGCTGCCGCCCCGGCTCAATGCCAGCGCTGTGGAAATACTGCCCAGCGCCATGACGAGCGGCATGAACAGCGCGCTCAGCAAAGCCGAGCGGATGCTGGCCGTGCGCATGGCGCCCGTCAGCTCCCGGAACTCGGCGGCACTGGCCTCCTCGCGCACGAGGGTCTTTGTGGTCATGGCGCCCATGATGCCCTCGTTGAACGCGCCTGTGATGCGGCTGTTCGTTTTGCGCACGGCGCGCTGGTATTTGAGGATACGTTTTTGGAAAAACACGCACAGCGCGGCCAGAACGGGCGTGATGCACAGCACCAGCAGACCCAGCTTCCAGTTCATGGCAAGCAGCACGGCCACGATGCCCACGGCGAACACACCCGCCCACATCAGGTCCACAAGGCTCCAGGCGATCATATCCGACAGCCGGGCGATATCACTCACCATGCGGGCCATCAGCCAGCCAACGGAGGTGGTGTCGTAAAAGCTGAACGAAAGCTGCTGGAGCTTTGCAAACGCATCCTGCCGGATGTCGTAGCTCATGTCCATTTCCAGCCGGCCCGCGCCGCGCACAAACAGGAACACGCCCAGGCTCTGGACGACGACCAGAGCGGCATATACAAGGCCGTACAGCCAAAGCCCCTCGGTGGTGCCGCCCTCGATGAAATGGTCGATGGCATAGCGGGAGAACTGCGGATAGGCAAGGTCGATCCCCGCCACCACCAGCAGCACGAGCATCACGGAGACCACCGTGCGCCGGTGGCGCATGGCATAGGCGATCAGGCGTTTCCACAGCCGCAGGTCGATCTTCTGGTCGGCAGTGTCTCTTTTGTTTTCAAAATCATTCTGTGCCATTACGCCTCGCCTCCTTTCGGGGACGCCGCCTGCGGCAGCTCGTTCTGGATGGCGCACACGCGCCGGTACAGCCCCTCCTGCGCGGCCAGCGTGTCATGCGTGCCCATCTGCACCACGCGGCCTTTGTCCAGCACGAGGATCAGGTCCGACTTACGGATGGTTGCGATGCGGTGGCTGATGAGGAACATGGTGCCGTGGCGGCGGGAATGCAGCGCGTCGCGGATGGCGGCGTCCGTCTCAGCGTCTACGGCGGAAAGGGAATCGTCAAAGATCAGGACAGGGGTATCCTGCAGCAGCATGCGGGCGATGGCCACGCGCTGCTTTTGTCCGCCGGAAAGCGTCACGCCGCGCTCGCCGACCACGGTGTCGTAGCCCTCGGAGAAGCTCTCGATGACGTCATGTACCGAGGCCGTGCGCGCGGCGGCATATACGTCCGAAAGATCCGCGTCCGGCCGGGCGATGGCGATGTTTTCGCCGATGGTGCGGCTGTACAGGAACGGTTCCTGCAAAACGATGCCCACGTTGCGGCGCAGGTGATGGCGTTCGATGTCGTTGACGTCAACACCGGAAAGCGTGATGCGTCCGGCGGTGACGGGGTACAGCCGCTGCAGAAGCTGCACCAGGCTGGATTTGCCCGCGCCCGTGCTGCCGAGGATGCCAATGGTCTGGCCGGGCCGTACGGTGAACGAAACATGGGAAAGCACGGGCACGCCGTCGCCGTAATCGAAGCACACGTCCTCGAAAGCGACGCTGCCGTCGATCTGCGGCGTAAGGGCTTTGCCCGGCTCCGCTTCGGCGGGCACGGCAAGGATGTCCTCCAAACGGGACAGGGAAATATCCGCCTTGCCCAGATCCGCCAGAATGCGGCCCAGCTGGCGCATGGGGAACGTGAGCATGGAGGTGTAGGTGGTGAACAGCAGCACGTTGCCCAGGCTGAACCCGCCGTGCACGGCGAAATAGACGCCGCACACGCCGGAAAGCGCGATTTGAAGATAGCCGATCATGTCGGAGAGGCCCCAGTATGCGCCCATCAGGGTGGTGAGGTGCAGCGTGATATCGTGGTAAGCCTTGTTGCGCCGGGTGAATTTGTCCAGCTCAGAGCTTTCCTGTGCAAACGCGCGCACCACGCGCACGCCCGTCAGGTTTTCCTGCAGCGTGGTGGAAAGCGCGCCCTCGGCTTCATCCGAGCGTGTGAACTGCCGCTGCACGCCGCGGAAATAGAAGAAGCTGAACACCACAAGAATGGGCAGCAGGCAGGTGGATACGGCCGTCATCGCGCCGCTGATGGGCAGCATGATGGAAATGGCCGTGCACACCATCACCACGGTGCGCACCACCTCCATGGCCTGCATCTGCACAAAGCGGCGAACCGTCTCCACGTCGCTGGTGCAGCGCTGGACAAGGTCACCCGTCTGCACGCCCACATGATAGCTGTATGGCACGGCCTCCAGATGCGTGAACAGCCTGTCGCGCAGGCGCTTGGCCAGTCCCTCGCCCGCAAAGGCGATGCAGTGGCCGCGCAGATAGGTGAATACGCCGCCCAGCAGCGTCACCAGAACCACAAGCGAGGCCAGCACCCAGATGTGGCTCGAGAAATACGCCCGCCCGCCCATGCGCTGGAACAGAGCGGACAGAGCGGCGGGCAGCTCCGGCGTTTTGTCGCCGATGACGCTGTCCACCGTGAAGGAAACGACGAGCGGCGTGACGTAGGTGAGAAACGTGGCGCACAGCGTCGCCGCCACGCCCAGGATAAGATACCGCTTCACGCCGTGAAAAATGTCGCCCAGCAGCCTTCGCCGGAAGCCGCGGGGCCGGGGATGGGTCTGTTCGGGTTGCATGATTACTCCTTTGGCGTTCCCCGCTCCGCCGCTCACGGTGCGCGGGAGGGAGAAAGCGCCGGTGCTGGGGCGCAGCCGCACGCCCGGTGGATAATGCGTTCAGGCGCGCGGAAGGTAACGGCACTCCGCGCGCATTTATATAAACAGGCCGACAAGCGGCACGCCTTTACAGCGCTTTTGCACCGGGTCTGGTGCAAAAGGCCGCCGGACAGCGCCTCCGGCTGCTGCATCTGCGATACAATTTGTAATAAAGCAATTTAATTCGACAAAAAGTACAGAAAAAGGGGGCGGCGCGGGACGGCGCCGCCTGCCCTGCGGAACAGCAGGGCAGCGCGGCGCACGCCCGGGCGCCACTCCCAAGCGTAACGATTCAATTGTAAGCCCCCGGAACACGTCCGCCCAAAAGGACGGCCCGCTCACCGGTCACGAGCGCAGGTCTTTATACTGCTCACAGGTACATTTTTTAAACTTTTTGCCGCTGCCGCAGGGACAGGGGTCATTGCGTCCCGGCTTGGCGATCTTCTTGGCCGGCTGCTTTTTCACGCTGCCGTCGTCCGCGCCGGATTCACCCGTGGGCTTTGCCACCTGTTCGCGCTGGAGAGGCTGCTCGGTGCGCAGCTCCATGGTGAGCAGCATGCGGGAGGTGTCCTCGCGGATGGACGCCACCATTTCGTCGAACATGTTGAAGCCCTCGATACGGTATTCCACCACAGGGTCGCGCTGGCCGTAGCTGCGCAGATAGATGCCCTTGCGCAGCTCCTCCATGGCGTCGATGTGCTCCATCCACTTGGTGTCCACGGTGCGCAGCAGCACGACGCGTTCAAACTCGCGCATCAAAGGCGAGCCGTAGCGTTTTTCCTTGTCCGCGCAGATGGCGTCGGCCCGGTCCGTCAGGACCTTCACAACGTCCTCCTGCTTCAGCTCGCCCAGAGCTTCGGGCGTGTAGCGGAAATCGCCGTCCTTGGCCAGCCAGCCGCGGTAGTGGCTGCGCAGGCCGTCGAAATCCCAGTCGTCGGCAACTTCGCCCGCCAGAAACAGCTGGGCATTGGCCGCAATGGACTCGTGGATCATGGTGTGAACATTTTCGGATACATCCTCGCCGCGCAGTACCTTGCCGCGCTGGCCGTAGATGATCTCGCGCTGGCTGTTCATCACGTCGTCGAACTGCAGTACGTTTTTGCGGATGGAGAAGTTGCGGGCCTCCAGCTTTTTCTGGGCGTTCTCGATGGTGCCGGAGAGCATCTTGTTCTCAATGGGCATGTCTTCCTCGACGCCTAGGGAATCCATGATGGTGCTGACGCGCTCGCCGCCGAACAGGCGCATGAGGTCGTCCTCCAAGCTGATGAAGAAGCGGCTGGCGCCGGGGTCGCCCTGGCGGCCGGCACGGCCGCGCAGCTGGTTGTCGATGCGGCGGCTCTCGTGGCGTTCCGTGCCGATGATGAACAGGCCGCCCGCGGCGCACACCTCGGCGGCTTCTTCCGCGATGACTTTTTTGTGCGCGGCCTCCAGCTCGGCATAGCGCGCGCGCACCTTTAAAATTTCCGGGTCGGTGGTATCGGCGTGGCCGGTGCTCTCCACGATCAGTTCCTCGGAGAAGCCCTCCCTGCGCAGGTCGGCTTTGGCCATGTGCTCGGCGTTGCCGCCCAGCATGATGTCGGTGCCGCGGCCGGCCATATTTGTGGCGATGGTGACCGCGCCCTTTTTGCCCGCCTGCGCTACGATCTCGGCTTCCTTTTCGTGGTGCTTGGCGTTCAGAACCTCGTGCTTCACGCCGCGGCGGCTCAGCAGCTTGCTCAGCAGCTCGCTCTTTTCGATGGAAATGGTGCCCACCAGCACGGGCTGGCCCTTTTCATGGCACTCGATGATCTGCTCGATAACGGCGTTGAACTTGGCCGGTTCGGTTTTGTACACCACGTCGTTGTAGTCGGTGCGGGCCACGGGCTTGTTCGTGGGCACCTCCACCACCTGCAGGCCGTAGATCTCCTCAAACTCGGCGGCCTCCGTCTGTGCGGTGCCCGTCATGCCGGAGAGCTTCTCGTACATGCGGAAATAGTTCTGGAACGTGATGGTGGCCAGCGTGCGGCTCTCGCGGGCGACGGTGACGCCCTCCTTGGCCTCGATGGCCTGGTGCAGCCCCTCATTGTAGCGGCGGCCCAGCATCAGGCGGCCGGTGAACTCGTCCACGATGATGACCTCGCCGTCGCGCACTACATAATCCACGTCCCGCTTCATCACGCCCCGCGCCTTGATGGCCTGGTTGATGTGATGCTGCAGCGTCATGTTCGCGCCGTCGGCCAGATTTTCAACATTGAAGTACTTTTCAGCCTTGGCAATGCCGCTGGCGGTAAGCGTGGCCGTCTTTTTTTTCTCGTCCACAACATAATCGCCGTCCACCTGCTCGTCCTGGTCCTCTTTGTCGTCCAGCTCGGCCACGACGGTGGCCTTCAGGCCCTTGGCAAAATTATCGGCCAGCTTGTACAGATCGGTGCTTTTATCGCCCTCGCCGCTGATGATGAGCGGCGTGCGTGCTTCGTCGATGAGGATGGAGTCCACCTCGTCCACGATGGCGTAATAATGCCCGCGCTGCACCATCTGCTCTTTGTAGGTGACCATGTTGTCGCGCAGGTAATCGAAGCCGAATTCATTGTTGGTGCCGTAGGTGATGTCGGCATTGTAGGCGGCGCGGCGTTCCTCGCCTGTGACGCCGTGGATGATGAGCCCCACCGAAAGACCCAGAAATTTATACAGCTTTCCCATCCACTCGCTGTCGCGTTTGGCCAGGTAATCGTTCACGGTGACGACGTGCACGCCCTTGCCGGTGAGCGCGTTCAGATATACGGGCAGCGTGGCGACAAGCGTTTTGCCCTCGCCGGTTTTCATCTCGGCGATGCAGGCGCGGTGCAGCACGATGCCGCCCACCACCTGTACGGGAAAGTGTTTCATGCCCAGCACGCGCCAGCTTGCCTCGCGGCATACGGCAAAGGCGTCGGGCAGAATGTCGTCCAGCGTTTCGCCCCCTGCCAGACGCTCCCGGAGCGCGGGCGTCATCGCCTGCAGCTCGCGGTCGGTCATGGCCTGGTACCGGGCCTCCAGCGCCAGCACCCTGTCCGCGATGGGCTGTATCTTCTTGAGCTCCTTCGTGGAAAAGGAGCCGAACAGTTTTTCAAAAAAAGACAAATTTTTCACTCACCTTCCGCGCGGCGCGCCGCCGCACAATTCCACTTTATAATACTACTTTATAGAATACGGTGTCAAACCAAACCGTCCAACTTCGTGCAAACAAACGGTGAAGCTGCAAAAACCGTGCGCATCCGCGCGTTCGGACACAAAAAAGCGCCCGCGGATGCGGGCGCGCCAAAAGGTGAAACGGTTCACTTTTCGCCGAACATATTAAAGCGGAACAGCCTGCGCTGGTCCTCGGGGTCGGAGCACTCCAGCTTCGCCTCCGCGATGCTGCCGCCCTCGATCAGCTTGGTAAAGCCGATGAGCTGGCACAGCCTGCTTTTCAGGTTCAGGCGGTCGCCTTCGGGCGTTACCATAAACACATCGCCCTTGCAGGCGGCAAGAACCTCGTTGAATTCTTTCAGGTCGATATCATGCATATCAACAGATGCCATGACCGCATATCTCCTCTCACAATTCTATTTTCCACAACTTCCGTTTGACAGGCCGACGTTCCCCTGTCAACCACAGTATAGCATGTGAATCGTTAATGTCAACAAATTTATAGAAAACTTTTTGTAATATTATACAAAACAGAAGCGAAGACAGCGGCAACCGGGCAAAAGCGCACAATGGGGGAAAAAGTTTTGATTTTCGGTCCCACGCACTTGCAATGCAGCAGCGCTTTCTTTATAATATAGGATAGCGCAAATGTGAAATAACTGTCAAAAGAGAAACACAAAAGAACATCACAAAGGAGCATCACTATGACTTATTCTCATGAAGTAGAACGTATGTGTCCGCTCACGAAAGGCCCGAACCATGGGCCGGCCCCCATCCCGGAGGAGGGCCAGTGGGTAAAGGCATATCAGATCTCTGATATCAGCGGCCTGACGCACGGCGTTGGCTGGTGCGCGCCGCAGCAAGGCACCTGCAAGCTGACGCTGAACGTGAAAAAGGGCGTCATCGAGGAAGCGCTGGTGGAGACCATCGGCTGCTCCGGCATGACCCATTCCGCCGCCATGGCGGGCGAGATCCTGCCCGGCAAGACCATTCTGGAGGCGCTGAACACAGACCTTGTGTGCGACGCCATCAACGTGGCCATGCGCGAGCTGTTCCTGCAGATCGTCTACGGCCGCAGCCAGACCGCGTTTTCCGACGACGGCCTGCCTGTCGGCGCCGGCCTGGAGGACCTGGGCAAGGGCCTGCGCAGCATGACGGGCACCATTTTCTCCACCAAGGCGAAGGGCGTGCGCTACCTGGAGCTGACCGAGGGGTATATCACAAAGGTCGCCGTCGACGAGAACGGCGAGGCCATCGGCTACCAGTTCGTCCGTTTGGGCAAAATGATGGAGGACATCCGCCACGGTGTGGACCCGAAGACCGCTTACGAGAAGAACATCGGCACCTACGGCCGCTTTGCGGACGCGCCGAAGTATATCGACCCGCGCGAAGAGTAAGAGAGGAGGAGAAGAACAATGGCTAAATTTGAAAGTCAAGAACGCCGCATGCCGAAAATCGAGGCATGCCTGAAAGCAAACGGCCTGGAGTCTCTGGACGCCTGCCGCGAGATGCTCCTCTCCAAGGGCATCGACGTTGACGCGATCGTCAAGGGTGTGCAGCCCATCTGCTTTGAGAACGCCGTCTGGGCGTACACGCTGGGCACGGCCATCGCCGTGAAGCGCGGCCTGAAGAGCGCCGCCGACTGTGCCGCCGCCATCGGCGAGGGCCTGGAGGCCTTCACCATCCCCGGCTCGGTGGCCGAACAGCGCGCCGTGGGCCTTGGCCACGGCAACTTGGGCGCCATGCTTCTGCGCGACGAAACCAAGTGCTTCGCCTTCCTGGCCGGCCACGAGAGCTTTGCCGCCGCCGAGGGCGCCATCGGCATCGCCCGCACCGCCAACAAGGCCCGCAAGGAGCCGCTGCGCGTTATCCTGAACGGCCTGGGCAAGGACGCCGCCTATATCATCAGCCGCATCAACGGCTTCACCTATGTGGAGACGGATTACGACTTCAAGACCGGCGAGCTGAAGGTCGTGCGCGAGAAGGCTTTTTCCGACGGCGAACGCGCCGCGGTGAAGTGCTACGGCGCCAACGACGTGCTCGAGGGCGTTGCCATTATGAAGAAGGAGGGCGTTGAGGTGTCCATCACGGGCAACTCTACCAACCCCACCCGCTTCCAGCACCTGGTTGCCGGCACCTATAAAAAATGGGCGATGGAGAACGGCAAAAAATACTTCTCCGTGGCTTCCGGCGGCGGCACGGGCCGCACGCTGCACCCGGACAACGTGGCCGCGGGCCCCGCTTCCTACGGCCTGACGGACTCCATGGGCCGTATGCACGGCGACGCACAGTTCGCCGGCTCCTCCAGCGTTCCCGCGCACGTGGAGATGATGGGCCTGATCGGCATGGGCAACAACCCCATGGTGGGCGCCACCGTGGCCTGCGCCGTGGCTGCCAGCCAGGCGTAAGCGTCCCGGCAAAATACAGCACAAAAGGCAGCGGCCGCCCCTTGCGGGGCGGCCGCTGTTTTATGTTCTGCCGCACTCGCGGACGGCGGGGCGTGGGGCGGTATTTCGCTTCTGCAGAAAGGCAAAAGCGCCGCAGCCGGTCAGCCGGCCGCCGCAAGGGCGTACAGAAGCGCCAGTGCGGCAACATTGACTGCGGAAAAGACGAGCAGATAGCGCCGTGTGCCGCCCGGCGCGGAGCGGGCATAAAGCTTGAGGGAGATCAGGCTTGCGAGAGAGGCAATGGGCGTGCCGAGGCCGCCAAGGTTCGTGCCCGTCAGCAGGGCGCGCCAGTCCTGTGAAAAGCCCGAAAGAAGGACGGCGGCGGGCACGTTGCTGACGACCTGGCTGGCCAACACACAGGTGGGCAGCGCGTGCTTGTCCATAAGAGCGGAAAGAAGCGCGTTCACCCCGCCGATCTTTCCCATGTTGCCCGCGAAAATAAAGAAAAATACAAATGTGAGCAGCAGGCTGTAATCCACTTCCCGAAAAAGGTCCCGCATGAACAGCGTAAGCATGGCCAGTACCACAGCCGTCAGAAGCTGGTATGGTGCCACACGGAATACGCACAGCAGGCACAGCACGAACAGTACGCTCAGCGCGGGCAGGCGGCGCGTGTTGTATCCGTGCACATCTCCCATGGCGACGGTGACGGCCCGGGGCGGCACGAACAGCACGCCCATGCACAGCAGCGCAAGGCTGGCCGCCGCAAGGGGCAGCATGGTGCGGAAAAAATCGGCGGGGGACAGGGCAAAACGATTGTAGAGAAAAAGATTCTGCGGATTGCCAACAGGCGTGGCCATGCTGCCTAGATTGGCCGCGACGGTCTGCAGTACGATGATGTACGGAGCATAGGCGGAAGCATCGGCCATGTTCAGAATCAAGATGGCAAAGGGGACGAAGGTGAGCAGGGCCACATCATTGGTGACGAGCATGGAACTGAAAAAAGGCAGCAGCACCAGCATGAGCGCCAGAAAACGCAGTGTCTTTTTACCGCGAAGCAGGCGCAGCGCCAGCGCCTCGAACAGACCGCAGCCACGCAGCCCGGCCACGACGGCCATCAGGCAGAAAAGCAGGCACAGCACGCGGAAGTCGAAATAGGAAATATACGCCGCGGAGGGCGGCACAAAAAGAGTGGAGGCCAGCGCGGCCAGCGCCGCGCAGCAGAGAACGGCCTCCCTGCGGATAAAGTTCAAAATGCGGGCGGGAGAGAGATGCATGGGGTACGCTTCCTTTCGTGAAATCCGTATCCATTATCATAACATATTTTTGTGCGGTATCCAGTGCCGAAGCCCCAAATTTGCGGGAGAAACACTGGAATCGACGCTGCGTTCCCGCCCGCCGCGCCGGGAAAGGCATTTGCAATTGTGCAAAACGACTGCAAAAACGCAAGGGCAGAACGCGCTTTCTGTTGAAAATGGAAAAATAAATAATATGCAAAATATTCACTTGACTTTGCATATTTATGCATGTATACTAAGACTCAGACAACAGGCCGGCCGCAGCGGTCGCCGCTGCGAAGCGCCCGCCTGCAAATATGCACTTGTTGAAAGAGGAGAATGGTACTTATGAAAAAGCTTGTAGCAGTATGCATGGCGCTTGTAATGGCGCTGGGCCTCGCCGCCTGCGGCGGTTCCGGCTCTTCCAGCTCCGCTCCCGCGGCTTCGTCCGGCGCGGTAAGCGCTCCGGCCGCGTCCGGCACGTCCGCTTCCGAAGCCGACGACGGCATCGCAATGACGGGCGGCAATGTGGAGGAGCACAGCGTGGAGGCCATCAAGGCCAAGGGCGTGCTCGTTGTAACGACAGAGGCCGGCTATGCGCCGTTTGAGTTCCTGGACGAGAACGACAATGTCGTGGGCCTGGACGCTTCCCTGGCGCAGGCGCTGGCAGATGATCTGGGCGTTGAACTGGATATACAGAACATCGCGTTCGATTCCGTTGTGGCTGAGGTCCAGGCGGGCAACGCCGATATGGCCATCGCGGGCCTTACGCCCAACGCAGACCGCAAAAAGAGCGTGGACATGAGCGATATGTACTATGCCGGCGGCCAGTGCATGCTGGTGCTGGAGGAAAACCTGGACAAATATGCCACCAAGGAAAGCCTGGCCGGCGCGGTGATGGCCACTCAGAAAGCCGCCCTGCAGGAGACGCTGATGGCGGAGCAGTTCCCCGATGCAGAGCCCCTGCTTTTGCCGGACTTCCCCCAGTGCATCGCCAACCTGAAGAACGGTGAGTGCGCGGCTGTGATGATCGACGAGATCAGCGCCGAGCAGTATATGCAGACAGTCGAGGGCCTGGCCATCGGCAAGGTGCCTGTGGAGATCGATCCCGAAGAGGGCGGCAACGCTGTGGCTGTGATGAAGGGCAACACCGATCTGCTGGATTGGGTGAACGAGCGCATCGCGGCATATGAGGCCGAGGGCCTGCTGGAGCAGTGGTTCCAGGAAGCGCAGGAGAAGGCTGCTTCCATGGGCATCGAGTAAGCTGCAGGACATCGCATTGAATTTGATACGCGGCGGAGGGCGCGTCCCTCCGCCGCGGTCTTTGTGTTTCTGCCGCCCCGCGGGCGGAGAATGCCGTTTTACCACGAAGGAGGATACGATGTTTTCATTTGAGCGAATGCTGAAAATATGGGAAAAGTACGGCCATATGTACTGGAACGGCCTTGGCTATACGCTGCTGTTCGCATTTGTGAGCGTGCTGATGGGCCTTGTGCTGGGGCTCGTGCTGGCGTCCGGCCGTATGGCCAGCGTACAGTCCCGCGACAATCTGGCAGTCAAGGCGCTCAAGGCTGTTGCCAAATTTTTTTGTACCGCATATGTGGAGGTGTTCCGTGCCACGCCGATGCTGGTGCAGGTGTTCATCATCTACTACGGTCTGGGCAATGTTTTCAAGCTGCCGGATTCCAGCCTCAACCGCATGTTCTGGGGCATGGTGGCCGTCGGCCTCAACTCCGCGGCTTATATGTCGGAGGTCATCCGCTCCGGCATCGGCGCGGTGCCCGGCGGCCAGATGGAGGCCGCGCGCTGCATCGGCATGAGCCATTGGAAGGCTATGCGCCATGTGATCCTGCCCCAGGCGGTGCGCAACATCCTGCCCGCCATGTGCAACGAGTTCGTCACCATCATCAAGGAGACCAGTATCCTGGGCATGGTGGGCATTGTAGAGCTGATGTTCCGCGCCCAGTCCATCGCCAAGCAGACCTATATTTTCCTGGAGCCGTATGTCATCGCGGCCATCATGTATTTTATCATTGTGTTCCCGCTGTCGAAGATTATCGCGGCTGTGGAAAGGAGGATGAGCAAGAGTGTCACCCGCTAAAGGAGAAAAACTCATTGAGGTCAAGGGCCTGGAGAAGCACTTCAAGCATGTGGAGGTGCTGCGCGGTATCAACATCGACATCTGCAAGGGCGACGTGGTGGCGGTCATCGGGCCGTCCGGCTCGGGCAAATCCACGTTTTTGCGCTGCCTGAACCTGTTGGAGGAGCCCACGGGCGGACAGATCGTGTTTGAGGGCGTGGACATTACCTCCAAGGAGACAAAGATCGACCAGATGCGCCAGAAGATCGGCATGGTGTTCCAGCAGTTCAATCTGTTCACCAACATGACGGTGCTGGACAACGTGAGCGCGGGGCCGGTGCTGGTAAAAGGAATGAAGAAAGACGAGGCCCGCAAGCTGGCCCAGAGCTTGCTGGAGCGCGTGGGCCTGGGCGACCGCGGCGGCGCGTATCCCATCCAACTCTCCGGCGGCCAGCAGCAGCGTGTGGCTATTGCCCGCGCGCTGGCCATGCAGCCGGACGTGATGCTGTTCGACGAGCCCACCAGCGCGCTGGATCCGGAGATGGTACACGAAGTGCTGGACGTTATCCAGCAGCTTGCCCGGGAGGGAATGACCATGGTGGTCGTCACCCACGAGATGGGCTTTGCCCGCGAGGTGGCGAACCGCGTGGTGTTCATCGACGAGGGCGTTATCATGGAGGAGGCCGCCCCGGCGGAGTTCTTCGGAAGCCCCAAAAATCCGCGTTTGAAGGATTTTCTCGGTAAGGTGCTGTAAAGCGCCCGGAAAACAAGTGCAAAAAAACAGCGCCGCTCCAAAGGCACACCTTTGGAGCGGCGCTGTTTGCGTATGCTTTTTTGTGCGGCGTTTGCCTGAAAGCGCTCAGAACAGGCCGCTGATGACGCCGTTTTCGTCCACGTCGATGCCCTCGGCCGCGGGCTTTTTGGGAAGGCCGGGCATCGTCATGATATTGCCCATCACCACAACGACGAAGCCCGCGCCCGCAGAGAGGCGCAGCTCCCGCACGGTCATCGTGAAGCCGGAGGGCGCGGCCAGCAGCGAGGCGTCGTCCGAGAAGCTGTACTGCGTCTTGGCGATGCACACGGGCAGGCGGCCAAAGCCGCCCGCGTCCAGCTCCGCAAGCTGCTTTTTTGCGGCGGCGGAAAACACCACGTCCGCCGCGCCGTATATGTTTTTGCATACCGCGCGGACCTTGTCCGCCACGGGCGCGTCGTCCGGATAGGTGAAGCGCACCGGACGTTTTTCCAAAATGCCCAGCACATCCTCGGCCAGCTCCAGGCCGCCCGCTCCGCCTTTTGCAAACACCTCGCTCAGCGCGCAGGGCACGCCCAGCCGGGCGCACAGGTCCCGCAGGTACTGGTGCTCCTCGGGGCTGTCGGTGGGGAAGGCGTTGATGGCCACGCACACCGGCATGCCGAATTTGCTCTGCATGTTTTCCACATGGCGGGCCAGGTTCGCGCTGCCGGCCTCCAGATATTCAAGGCTGGGCACGCCCAGCTCCGCCTTGGGGCAGCCGCCGTGGTGCTTGAGCGCGCGCACCGTGGCAACGACAACAACGGCGGAGGGCTCGATGCCGGACAGGCGGCACTTGATGTCGAGGAATTTTTCCGCGCCCAGGTCCGCGCCGAAGCCTGCCTCGGTGACGACATAATCCGCCAGCTTCATGCCCAGCTTTGTGGCGATGACGCTGTTGCAGCCGTGGGCGATGTTGGCGAACGGCCCGCCGTGCACCAGCGCGGGCGTGTGCTCCAGCGTCTGCACCAGATTCGGGTCAAAAGCGTCCTTCAGCAGCGCGGCCATGGCGCCCGCCGCGCCGATCTGCTCCGCCGTGACGGGCGCGCCCGCATACGTGTAGCCCACTACGATGCGGCCCAGGCGGGCCTTCAGGTCGGCCAGATCGGTGGCCAGGCAGAAAATGGCCATCACCTCGCTTGCAACGGTGATGTCGAAGCCGTCCTCACGCGGGGTGCCGTTGGCCTTGCCGCCCAGGCCGTCGGTGATGAAGCGGAGCTGGCGGTCGTTCATGTCCACGCAGCGCTTCCAGGTGATGCGCCGCGGATCGATGTTCAGCGCGTTGCCCTGATAAATATGGTTGTCCACCATGGCGGCCAGCAGGTTGTTGGCCGCGCCGATGGCGTGAAGATCGCCCGTAAAGTGCAGGTTGATGTCCTCCATGGGCACCACCTGCGCATACCCGCCGCCTGCGGCGCCGCCCTTTACGCCGAACACGGGGCCGAGGCTGGGCTCCCGCAGCGCGAGGACGACGTTTTTGCCCATTCGGTGCAGCGCGTCCGCCAGGCCCACGCTGGTGGTGGTTTTGCCCTCGCCCGCGGGCGTGGGGCTGATGGCCGTTACAAGAATGACTTTGGCGTCCTTTTTTTCGGCCAGCTTTTTCACAAGGCGGTGGTCCACCTTGGCCTTGTACTTTCCGTAGGGGATCAGGCTCTCACCGTCCAGCCCCAGCGACGCGGCCACGTCGGAAATGGGTTCCAAAACGGCTTCCTGCGCGATCTGGATATCGGTTTTCATGCAAACGCTCCCTTTTTCACTCCCGTTTTTGCGGCGCGCGTAAAATATACACGCCGTTCGCATAAAATTTTAACAAATTTCTGATATGATTACAAGGGAAGAGGCCTTTCAATTGACTTTTTGCCCCGTAAAAGTTAGAATGGTATATATTGTGAGAGTAGAGGGAGAACAGGAATGGATATCCAGATCATTGTAGACAGCTGCTGCGACCTTACCCCCGCGCTGCGCAACCTGCTGCGCGTGTCTGTCGCAAGCCTGAAGATCGACGTGGGGAGCATCCACTATGTGGACGACGAGCGCATCGACACAAAAAAGCTCATCGCGGACATGAAGGCGTATAAAAACGCTCCCTCCACAGCCTGCCCCTCGCCGGATGAATACGCCGCGCTGATGGAAAAAAGCGAGGAGAGCTTTGTGGTGACGCTCTCCGGCAAGCTGTCCGGCAGCTATAACGCCGCCTGCGTTGGCCGGGAGATGGTGCTGGAGCGCAGCCCGGAAAAGAAGATTCATATTTTTGACTCCGAGAGCGCGTCCGCAGGCGAAACGCTCATCGCCCTGATGCTGCGCGACCGCATCGACGGAGGGCATTCCTTCGAGGACATCGTCGCCGAGATGACAGCGTTCATTGCACGGATGAAAACGCGCTTCGTGCTGGAGGACCTTTCCAACCTTGTGAAAAACGGCCGCATCTCCAAGGTGGCGGGCCTTTTGGGCGGCATGCTTTCGCTGCGGCCCATCATGGGCGACGATGGCCACGGCAGCATCGCGGCCATCGAAAAGGTGCGCGGCACCCAGAACGCCATGCGCCGTCTGGTAGAGCTCATCGCCGAAGGCACGCGGGAGGCCGCAGCCTCCAGCCTGACGATGGTGCTGAGCTACTGCAACTGCCCCGAGCGCGCCCTGATGCTGAAAAAGGAATTTCTGGAAAAATGTGCGGCACTGCGCGAGGTGATCCTGGTGCCCACCAGCGGCCTGTCCACGGTATACGCTTACGATGGCGGCATCGTGCTGGCTTACTGAAAAATGTGAAACAACAGCCGCCGGGAGGCGGGCGTATGCCCGTTCCCGACGGTTGTTTTTTGCGTATAAGCCCGGGAATGAAACAAATCTGATACATTCATCCGTTACTCTGATGGTAGAAACTGATGCAAGGGGGAAAGCGGCATGAACCGCATCCTGATCGTAGAAGACGAAGTACCAATCGCCCAGCTCATTGAAATGAGCCTGGCGCGGGCAGGTTATCAATGCGAGGCCGTCAACGACGGCTGCGCGGCGGCGGATAAGATCGAACAGAACAATTACGACCTGGTGCTGCTGGATATCATGCTGCCCGGGCTGGACGGCTATGAGCTGCTGGAGTATCTGCGGCCCATGGGCACGCCTGTCATTTTCATCACGGCTAAGGGCACTCTGGGCGACCGGGTGCGCGGGCTGAACCTGGGTGCGGATGATTACATCGTGAAGCCGTTTGAGGTGGCGGAACTGGTGGCGCGGGTGGAAAGTGTGCTGCGCCGTACCGGGCGCGGCGGCGCGCTGCTGCGCGCGTGGGACGTTACGGTGGACACCGTGGCGCGCAGCGCCACCAAGGCGGGCGTGCCGGTGGCCCTCACGCCCCGGGAATTCGACCTTCTGGAACAGCTTTTGCGCAACCGGGGCGCGGCACTGTACCGCGACGTGCTGTTCGAGCGTGTTTGGGGCGGCGAGATGGATGACGGCACGCGCACGCTGGACCTGCACATCCAGCGCCTGCGCAAAAAGCTGGGCTGGCAGGAGCATATCAAGACCGTCTATAAGGTGGGGTATCTTCTGGAAATGGAGGGAGAGCCGTGAAAAAAGAAAAGCGCGCCCGCGCCAGGCGGACGGGCGCGCAGGCGGCGGAAAGCGGCGCGGCCCGCCCGGCAGGCGGCGCCGGAAAGACGCTCCGTGCACTGGGCTTTGCCCAGAAGCTGACGCTGGCCATGCTTCTGGTGCTGGCCATGGCGCTCTCGCTGGGGGGCGCGGTGGTACTGGCCGGAAACTTCGACGATGCTCTGAACGAGGCGGGCCAGCAGGCGGAGGTGCAGCATCTGCTGCAATGCTATGCGCTGGAATCCGACCTGTTGGACGTGGCCGCGCGGGGCGAGACCGTGACGGACAGCCATCTGGCGCGCTACGGCAGCTCGCTGGAGGATTATGTGGGCGGAAAGCTGGTGGCCCTGTACCGCGGTGACGCGGCGGCACAGGGCGGGACGTCCTCCGCCGCGGCGGAGACGGAAACGGAAGCAGAAGCACAGGCGGCTTCCGATGCAGAGCGGCAGCCCGCGGCGCTGCGCACGGTGTATACCTCGTTTCCCTGGGACGAGGGCCCTACGGGCCAGACGGATACTTACCGCATGCACCGGGACGGCGGCAGGACGTATATGCTGTTCGAGGCGGAGGTGGAAACCGTGGGCAATCCGCCCGTCACGCTGCTGACGGGACACGACGTGACCAGCGTGTTCGCCGCGCGGGACCGTGCGCTGCTGCGCTTCTGGGAAATGGAACTGGTGGTGCTGGTGTGCGCGGGCGCGATGATCGCGCTGCTGTCCCGCTGGCTGACAAAACCGCTGGCGCGTCTGACACAGGCGAGCGAAAGCATTGCGGGCGGCGCGTACGGCGAGCGCACGGGCCTTTCGGGCGGGGACGAGATCGGCGTGCTGAGCCGAAGCTTTGACGCTATGGCGGCCGCCGTGCAGGAAAAGGTAGATGCGCTGGAGCTGTCGGTGCGCCAGCGCGAGGACTTTATGTCCGCGTTCACGCACGAGCTGAAAACGCCGATGACGGCGGTCATCGGTTATGCGGACACGCTGCGCAGCATGCAGTGCGAGCCGGAGCAGCAGCAGCGGGCGGCGAACTATATTTTCAGTGAAGCGCGGCGCGTGGAGGCGCTTTCGGAAAAGTTGCTGCAATTGCTGGGCCTGCGGGAGCAGGCGCCCGCGCTGGAGCCGCTGGAACTGGAGCGCGTGTTCGCACGCGCCAGGGCGGCGCTGGGGCCGTCCGTTGCGCCGGTGGAGCCGGTGTTCCAGCCCGCGCCGGGCGTGCGGGTGCGGGGCGACGCCGATCTGCTGGTGGACCTGCTTTACAATCTTGTGCAGAACGCGGCCCGTGCCAGGCCCAAGGACGGCCGCGTGTCCATCGGCTGGCACACGGCGGCGGAAGGCCAGGGCGTGGACGTGACGGTGCGCGACACCGGCTGCGGTATCCCGGCCGCGGCGCTGGCGCGTGTGACGGAGCCGTTTTACATGGTGGATAAATCCCGCGCGCGGGCGGGCGGCGGCAGCGGCATGGGGCTGGCCCTGTGCGAGAAGATCGCCGCGCTGCACGGCGGGCGGCTGCAAATTGAAAGCGTTGAAGGGGAGGGCACCGCGGTGACGGTGCGCCTGCCCGCGGCAGACGGCAAAGAAGGAGGCGCGGCAGTGTGAACAAATGGAAGAAATGGTTCGCGCGCCCCGCGGCCGCGGTGCTGTGCACGGGCGTTTTGGCGCTGGCCCTCTCGGCCGTGCCCGCCCTGACGCTGTGGCTGGGCGACGCGGGGCTGCTGGCCCAGCCGCACGCGCGCACGCAGAAAGCGGGCGCGCTGGCGCTTACGGGCGAGGATATGTATTTAACGCGGGTGCTGAAAAAATACAGCCGGCGCGGAAGCCTGAGCGGTTACCAGCGGGCGGGAACCAGCCCGGATTCCATGTATTATGTCGAGCCGGACGGCTTGCTCTTCCATGTGGAGGAACTGGCGTCGGCGGGCGTGCTGCCGGAGGAGTGGGCCGCCTATTTTATGGATCAGATCGGACTGTCCACGTATCAGAGCGAGGATAGCCTGGGCTTTGTCAACTACATAAGCTATGGCCGTCGGGATGAAAATCTGGGCTATTATATCATTGGCGTCACTGTGGAGAGCCAGTCCCAAAAGGTGGTGGGGCTCTGGGGTACGGCAGAGGAGTGGGCGGGCCTGCCGGAGCCCGACGCGCCGGCGGTGCTCGCGGCCTACAAAACATACCTCGGCATGGACAGCCTGGCAGACTGGGCCGGGCCGGAGGGTACGAAATATGCAGAGAACGGTCTGTATTCCGCCTCGGCCGGGCTGCTGCTCGCCTGCCAGAGCGGGTTTTATGTTGCATATCCCGATTATACATTTGAAGCCGGAGGCGACCAGCAGCGTATGTATTTCAGTCTGAGCGCGGCGTCCGTGGAAGAAAGCACCGTGCGCGGCTGGCAGGAATATCAGCGTTCCTTCGGCGCGGGGGCATTCGGACAAGCGGATGCGGACACGGCGCGGCTGCAGGAGGAGCAGCCGGAAGAGGAGGCGATGGGATGAAGCGGATTTTTGCACTGTGCCTTGTCCTGGCGCTGCTGGCAGGATGCGCGCCCGCCCCCAGCGCCCCTTCCTCCGGCGCGCCGGCCTCCTCCCAAACGGTGCAGGAGCCGCCCGCGCCCACGTTCGCCGTAGGTGTGCTGGACACTGTGCAGTGGAGCGGCTACGGAACGGGAAGCAACGGCGGCGACGCTTATTACGAACTGGCTGTGCTGGCCGAGAACGCCGCCGGGCCGGACGGCCTTACCCGGCGCGTATCCATGCTTTTGCGTACGGATTACGCTACGCTGACGCAGGCGCCGCTGTGCAGCGTGCCGGGCTGCGGCCACAGTGACGCCGCGTGCCCGGCGTACATAGAGGGAAACAATGTAGCGGTTGCGGCCATTGGCGGGAACGTCTACCTGATGGGCTCCGTGTATGGGACGTGGTTTGTACAAAACGCAGCCTCATCGGCGGCCGCGGCTTATATCGACGTGGTGGACGCTTCCGGCGCCCGGCGCAAAAGGGTGATGGAATTCCCCCAGGGCTGGGAGGTGTACAGCGATTCTTTCACCTACACGGACGGCGGAGCGCTGTACGGAAGCTATTACGACCATAGCGAAAATGTCTCCGGCGGCGTGCGGGTAGACCTGGCCACCGGGGAATATACGGTATTTGAGACAGGCGGAGACAGTATATTGGGCGTGTCCGGCAGCAGCTTCCTCATGCGGCATTATGAATATCCGCTGGATGACGGCGTTTATCCCGGCGTGGCTGTCGGCGAGGCAGAGCAGGTGCGGGGCCAGCAGATGGACGAATGGCTGGTGCAGTATGATTTGGCCGCAGGCACGCGGATGCGCCTCGGCAGCCCGCAGATGGATTGGTATGGGGAGTACGATGGCTACGGCTATCTTGGCGGCATGTATGTGCGGGACGGCAAGCTGTACCAGATGTTCATTCAGGATGATGACGGGGACGCCTCTCTGAAAACACTTTTGGAACGGGATATTTTTAACGGTACGCAGCGGGCGCTGGCTTCGTTCCGGCCGTCGGCCTCCGTACCATGGCTGGACTTTGGTCTTCATGATATACTTCCGGCATGCTGCGGCGAACAGGAACCGTATTTATGGGCGGGTGCTTTCAGCATAAGCGGCGCGGGCTGTGTCCCGGCCTATTTGATCGATGTGCGGGACGGGCAGCTGCGCGAAGTTTTGCTGCGGGCTGAAGAACCGTATACGGGCGGGGAAACGGCGGCCTTGCCGCTGGCCCGGACGAACGGCGGTTTATGGCTGGTGCCGGTGGCGGCAATGGAGGACCCGTGGGGCGGGATGCGCCGGTCCTATGCCCTCACCGCGCCGGAGACCGTGTTTGCCGGCAGCGGGGAGCTGCAGTATATCCGGATGTGGACGCCGCCCGATGCAATGGGATGATTTTTGGAAGAGGCGGCGCCCTCCGGCGTCAATATGCCGATGACGGCGGCCTGTGGTCTTTTCCTCACAGGCCGCTGTTTTTTCTTTCTTTCCGTTGCCTTGCACTTTGTTTGGTAGTATAATAATTTTATATATGGTTTTTGGGAGGCTTTGCCTTTGCATTATCTGGATAACGCCGCCACTACACGCGTGGCTGACACCGTGGCCGACACGGCGGATGCGGTGCTGCGCGCCCATTACGCCAACCCGTCCTCGCTGTACGCGCCCGGCGCGCAGAGCGAGTTCGTTTTGTCCGGCGCGCGGGAAACGGTGGCCGCGTCCCTGGGCGCGCAGCCGGGGGAGATCGTGTTCACGGCCTGCGGCTCCGAGGGCAATAACCTTGCTGTTCTGGGCGCGGTGAAGGCGCGCGCCGCCTGGGCGGACCACATTGTCGTCACGGGTTACGAACACCCCAGCGTGCAGAATCCCGTGGCCGCGCTGGAAAAAGAGGGTTGGCGCGTCACCGTCGTGAGGCCGGACGCCTCCGGCCATGTGGACGCCGGGGCGCTGGTACAGGCCGTCGGCTCCAAAACGGCCCTCGTCACAGCCATGCATGTAAACAATGAGGTCGGTTCTATTCTGGACGTGGCCGCGCTGGCCAAAGCGGTGAAGGAAAAAAACAGCCGCACGGCCGTACACATCGACGGCGTACAGGCGTGGGGCAAGGTCCCGCAGCGGCTGAACGGAACGGCCATCGACAGCTACGCGGTGTCCGGGCATAAGATCCACGCGCCCAAGGGCGTGGGCGCGCTGTATGTGCGCCGCGGCTACAATCTGGCCCCCGTGTTTCTGGGCGGCGGGCAGGAGCAGAAGCGCCGTCCGGGCACCGAAAACGTGGCCTATATCGCCGCCATGGCCAGGGCTATTGAACGGATGCTGGCGGACGGAGGCCGCGCCGGGCGCATCGCGGCGCTGAATAAAACGCTGCGGGACGCGCTGGCCGGAATGCCGGGTATTGTGCTGAACAGCCCGGCGGACGCGCTGCCCGAACTTGTGAATTTCTCGGTGGAGGGCGTCAAAAGCGAGACGATGCTCCATTTCCTTGAGAGCCGGGATGTGTATGTATCCAGCGGCTCGGCATGCAGCAGAGGCGAGGCCAGCCATACGCTGACGGCCATGGGCCTGCCGAAAAGCCGTGTGGACACCGCACTGCGCGTCTCGTTTTCCGGCGAGAGCACACCGGAGGATGTGCGTGCGCTGCTGGACGCGCTGGCCGAGGGCATGCGCACGTTGGCGAAAATACGCCGCTGACGGGGGGCGGACGCGCCCGCCCGGCAGAAACTCGCGGCTTTGTTTTCTTGTGGAAGCGCCCGTAAGGGCGGCCGCCTTTACTTTAACGAAAGGGAATTTTGCAGAATATGAAAGAGATCATTCTGGCCTATCAGGGCGAAATGTCGCTGAAGGGGCTCAACCGCGCCACCTTCGAGAGCGTGCTGCTCAAGACCATGCGCCGCCGCCTGAAATCCCTGGGGAATTTTAAAATCTACAAGGCGCAGAGCACGATGTACGCGGAGCCTGCGGGCGATGAGGACATCGACGCGGCGGAGGAGCGCATCGGCAAAATTTTCGGCATCGCGGCCATCAGCCGCGCAGCCGTGTGCCCCAAGGACTTTGCTGTCATTGCGGACACCGCGAAGGAATACCTGTGCGGCGCGCTGCGGGCGGCAAAGACGTTTAAGGTGAGCGCCAAGCGCTCGGACAAGACGTTCCCCATGGACAGCATGGAGATCGCCCGGGAGCTGGGCGGCGTGCTGCTGTCGGCGTATCCCCACCTCAAGGTGGACGTGCACCACCCGGACGTGAACGTGACGGTGGAGATCCGCGATTTTGCGGCGTATGTCCACGGCGGCAAAAAGCCCGGTGCGGGCGGTCTGCCGGTGTCCACCTCCGGCAAGGCGGCGCTGATGCTGTCCGGCGGCATCGACAGCCCGGTGGCCGCGTATATGATGGCGAAGCGCGGCCTTTCGCTGGCCTGCGTGCATTTCGCCAGCCCGCCCTATACCAGCGAGCGCGCCCGCATGAAGGTGCTGACGCTGGCCAAAAAGCTCACGCCCTATACCGGCAACCTGAACGTATATGTAGTGCCCTACACCGCCGCGCAGGAGCATATCCGCGACAACGCTCCCGAGGACCTGTTCACGGTGCTGATGCGCCGCAGCATGATGCGCATCACCAGGGTTCTGTGCGAAAAAGAGAGCGCGGACGCCATTGTCACGGGCGAGAGCCTGGCCCAGGTGGCCAGCCAGACGCTGAAGGCCATCGCCTGCACGGACGCGGCCCAGAGCCTGCCTGTGCTGCGCCCGTGCATCGGCATGGACAAAACGGAGATCACCGACATCGCACGGAAGATCGACACCTACGAGACGAGCATCCTGCCCTATGAGGACTGCTGCACCATCTTCACGCCGCCCCACCCGAAAACGAAGCCCCATCTGGATGAGATCGAGGCCGCGGAGGCGGGCATGCCGGGGCTGGCTGAGCTGGAGGCACAGGCCGCGGCGCAGGCTGAAGTGGTGTATGTGAACCTGTGAGCGGGTCTCTTTATTTTCTGCAAACCAGGGGATGACGAATATGGAAGCTGAGATCATTGCCGTCGGCACCGAGCTGCTGCTGGGCGATATCCTGAATACGAACGCGCAGTTTTTGAGCCGTGAACTTGCGGCGCTGGGCATTACCGTGCACTTTCAGACAGTGGTGGGCGACAATCCCGCCCGGCTGGAAAGCGTGGTGCGCCAGGCACGCGGCCGCAGCGACCTGCTGGTGTTTTCCGGCGGGCTTGGCCCCACGGAGGACGACCTGACCAAACAGACCGTGGCCCGCGCTTTCGGCGACACGCTGCGCTTTGATGAAGCGGAGCTGGAGAAGATCCGCGCGTTTTTCACGGCATGGGGCCGCACGATGCCTGAAAACAACAAAAAGCAGGCCATGGTGCCCACCCATGGCCGCAAGATCCCCAATGCCAACGGCACTGCGCCGGGCATGATCTTCGAGGACCAGGCCGCACCCGGCAAATATGCCGTGCTGCTGCCCGGCCCGCCGAAGGAGCTGCAGCCCATGTTCCTGAACAGCGTCAAGCCTTGGCTGGCTGCCATGAGCGACAGCGTGCTGCACTCGGTGACGCTGCGCGTCACAGGCGTGGGCGAGAGCCATCTGGAAAGCAGGATCGGCCATCTGCTGGAAAACGCCAACCCAACGGCCGCCGTCTATGCCAAGACGGCCGAGGTTGTTATCCGCATCACGGCCAAGGCCGCGTCGGAGGACGAGGCCCGGCGCGTGTGTTTGGACTATGCGAAGCATTTTTACGATATCCTGGGCGATTGCGTCTATGCCATGGACGCGGATTCGCTGGAGGAAGTGGTAGTGAAGGAGCTGGCCGCACGGGGCCTTACGGTGGCTACGGCGGAGAGCTGCACGGGCGGCATGCTGTCCCAGCGCATCACGGCCGTGCCCGGCGCAAGCGGTGTGTTCGCCTACGGCGCGTGCACCTATGCAAACGATATTAAGGAAAAAATGCTGGGCGTGCGGCATGAAACGCTGGAGGCATACGGCGCCGTATCGCCCGAGACAGCCGCCGAGATGGCCCGGGGCGTGCGCAAAGCCGCCGGGGCGGATTTCGGCGTGGGTATCACAGGCATCGCGGGGCCGGGCGGCGGCACGCCGGAAAAGCCCGTGGGACTTGTGTATCTGGCCGCTTGCAGTGCCGATACCGTCTATGTACAGAAGCTCGTTATCACGGGCCGCACGCGCGAGGTGGTGCGTCTGTCCAGCACGCAGCACGCGCTGGAGATGGTGCGCCGCCTGGCGCTGGGCCTGCCGCAGCCGGCCTGCACGGCCTTCCCGGCGGAGGAGCCGGCCCATCTGATGCAGAAAGGCACGCCTGCGCGGGACGTATAGCGCCCGCATGCAGCATACCAGAACCGCCGGAGCCGGCGTGAAAAAATAAAAAAGCGGCCCGGCGGCAAAGATCCCGGCGGGGCGGCAAGGAGGACACAGCATGCAACCTATGGAGAAGAATGTGGAAAAGCAATTGGTCGTGCGCACGTTTGAACCCGACATGAACGCGCTCAAGCAGACGGCAAAGCAGCTGGCCCACATGCAGGACACCAGCCTGAATCTGTACGGGCAGGCGGGCGAGGTGCTGATCGTTGTGACGGCGCGCGCGTATGCCCAGGCCGCCGCCACCGAGCTGACGGAGAACGTGGCCGAGCAGTTCGAGCTGGCGCTGGGCCCCGCGGCCTACGGCCGGGGCAAGGGAAGCCTTGCGTATTTTACGGCGGGCGAGCTGATCCAGAGCGAATCCACCATCGCTGCGGCGGACCCCGCCACGGGCGCGCTGCTGGCGGAGGAATTCTCCCACACCAAGCGCGGCCCCAGCGTATTTGATTTCGGCGACGGCAGCTACAACGATTCCCGCGTTGTGGCGAAGATCAAGAATGCCGTCTACAAATATGCCGAGGAGGGCAATGCGCCGCAAATCGCGGCGGCACGCGCGGCGGCGGCCGCCCGGTTCGCCCATGCGGATTTCGGCGTTGCCAGCGTGGGCATGGGCACCGGAGCCGAGGTGGTTTACCTGGCTGTGGCGCACCGGGGCTATGTGTATATCAAGCGCATCAAGAACGGCGAGGGCGCGGGTAAGGTGGTGGCGCTGTCGGCGCTGGACATGGTGCGCCGCCTGGCGCAGAAGCAGCCTGTGGACCGGGCGCGGATGTTCAAGGCAAACTCTGATTTTGACTGGAACGCACCGCTGAAAAAGCGCCGCTCCAGCAAATATGCCGCGCCCATCGCGGTGCTGGCCGTGCTGCTGGTTGCGCTGGCCGTGGCGTGCTGGTATTTCTTCACACACTTTTCACTGGGCGGCGGGAACGGCGCGGGCGGCGCGCTGCCTGTGAGCGGCAGCACCAGTATCAGTACCAGTGCCAGCTCCGGAGAGCCGGCTTCCGTGCCGGGAACAGATGCATCCGTGAGCCAGCCCGCCGGGGACGGCGGCTCGGGCACGCCGGATGCGGGCGGCGCTTCCTCCACGCCCCAGAGCAGCGGAAACACGGGTGTGGTGCATCCCTTCGGCTGATGGTAAAAAAGCGCTTGCGGCGCGCTTGAAAGGCGGATGGCGCGGGCGGGAAAATCGACATGGAAGGTAGCCCACGGCTCACACGCGGCGCGCGGGCAAGCCAACATACCGAAGCCGTGCCAGCGACCACGCAAAAACCGCGCTTGCCAACAGGCCGAAAGCCGGCTGCCCCATACGACGGAGACGGCATGGCGGCAGGCTTTTTACCGGTTGGCCGGCAAGCGCCTCCGCGCTTGCCAACACATTGTTATCTCAAGGCTGTTCCGGCGCGTTCCAACACGCCGCCAACAGAGGCTTTGACACAAGGCCAACAACAATGGAATAAAGCAATAGAGAGTATGTGTGCGTGCGGGCGAAGAGCCTGCGCCGCGCCGAAGGGAAGCGTGAAAGCATGAAGCCGGTAATCGGGATCATCGCGGCCTGCACGCGGGAGGTGCACCCCGCCTATACCACAGGGCACGATTACGTGCGCGCGGTGGAACGCGCGGGCGGCCTTGCGCTGCTGCTGCCCGCCACGCCCGACGCCGTGAGCGCGGGCATGGCCCAGTGGCTGGCGCTGTGCGGCGGCTTTGTGCTGCCGGGCGGAGGCGACGTTGCGCCCACCTATTACGGCCAGAGCCCGGTGCCCCAGCTCACCAGCACCGACCGCCTGCGCGACAACGTGGAGCTGACGCTGTGCCGCGCCGCGGCGCAGCATAAAAAGCCGCTGCTGGGCATCTGCCGCGGCGCACAGGTGCTGAACGTGGCATTCGGCGGCACGCTGTGGCAGGACATCCCCGCGCAGTGCCGGGCGGCCATCTGCCATTATCAGGACAGTGCGGCGCGCGGCGAACTGTTCCACAGCCTGACGCTGGCGCCGGACAGCCTGCTGGCGCGTATCATGGGGCCGGGGCAGCACGAGTGCAACACGTTTCACCACCAGGCGGTGCGGGACGTTGCGCCGGGCTTTGCGGCGGCGGCACACGCGCCGGACGGCCTTGTGGAGGCGGTGGAAAGCGCGGACGGCCTTGCGCTGGGCGTACAGTGGCACCCGGAGAATCTTGCGTCCGGGCATTCGGACCATGCGGCCGTCTTTACCTGGCTGGTGGATGCGGCGGCCGGAGGCGCGCTCCTAAAGCGCTGAACAAGGCCCCCGCGCAGTTTTTTGCGTGACAAAAGCTGCGCTTTTTTGCCAAATGCTTGCACGCCCGTACACGCGCCGTTATAATGAAAATGGCTGTTCCCGTGCGGGAAAGGCCAAATAAAGAAAACAGGTGTGTGGATATGGAATTTTTACAGGATATCCTTGCGGCGATCGGCGTCGTGCTCAACGGCATCCCGCAGGGGCTGCTGGCGCTTTCCATGGGCTTTGCCTCGGTGCCGACGGCGCTGGGGTTTGGCGTGGGCGTTATCGGCTGCCTGCTGCTTGGTTCGGTGGCTCCGATCTCTTTCCAGGCCGAGACGATCGTGCTGGCGGGCACGATGGGCAAAAACATGCGCGAGCGCCTTTCGATGGTATTCTTCGCAGGCGTGACGATGGCTGCGCTGGGCGCGTGCGGGCTGCTTACGGCCATTGTGAACTTTGCGGGCGAAACCGTGCTGAACGCCATGATGGCGGGCGTGGGCCTGGTGCTGACGAAGCTGGCGCTGGGCATGATGAAGGAAAACAAATTGGTTGGCATTACCTCGGTGGTTACGGCGGTGCTGGTCTACTTCTTTCTGGGACAGAATCTGGTGTATACCATCGTCATCTCGCTGGTGGTGTCCAGCGCGGCGGCGAAGCTGGCCGGACAGGACATCGGCGGCGGCGTGGGCACGGCGGAAAAAATGGGCCGCCTGAAGCTGGAAAAACCCATTTTTAACCTGAGCGTACTGCGCGGTGCGCTGGCATTGGCCTGCCTGACCGTGGGCGCGAACATCGCGTTCGGCTCCATCACGGGCGGCATCGCGGGCGCCTCGCAGAATGTGGACCATCTTACGATCTATTCCGGCCTGGCCGACGCGGTGAGCGCGTTGTTCGGCGGCGCGCCTGTGGAGGCGATCATCTCCGCAACGGCGGGCGCGCCCCATCCCGTTACGGCGGGTGTGCTGATGATGGGCATCATGGCCGTCATTCTGTTTTGCGGCCTGCTGCCCAAGATCGGTAAATACGTGCCCAGCCAGTCCATCGCGGGCTTTCTGCTCATCCTGGGCGCGGTGGTGACGGTGCCGGGCAACGCGGCGGCGGCTTTCGCGGGCACAGGCGCGGGAGACACCATCGTAGCGGGCGTTACCATGGGCGTGACAGCGTTTACAGACCCGTTCTTCGGCATGCTGGCGGGCACCGCCCTCAAGCTGTTGTTCGGGGCCGGGCTGGGCCTGTAACAGGCGGCGCGCGAGCCGTGCAGAGAAAGGAATTGGATTTATGTCTGATTGTTATGAGCTGAATGTGGCGGGCGTAACGCGCCAGCTGCCCATCATTCCCATCTCGCCGGAGCTGGCCATCGCCAGCTTCGTCATCCTGGGCGACTGTGAGCTGGTAACAGCCGCCGCGCCCTTGCTGGCGCAAAAGCTGCCCAAGGTGGATTATCTTGTCACAGCTGAAGCCAAGGGCATCCCTCTGGTGCACGAGGTCAGCCGTCTGCTGGGGCTGCCGTACTATATCGTGGCGCGCAAAAGCGTGAAACCCTATATGGCGGAACCGCTGGTAGACGAAGTGGTATCCATCACCACTCAGAAGGCGCAGACGCTGTGCCTGGACGGCAAGGACGCGCTGGCCGTAAAGGGCAGGCGCGTGGCCATTGTGGACGACGTGATCTCCACAGGAGAATCCCTGAGCGCCATTGAGCGCCTGCTGGAAAAGGCCGGTGCGGAGATCGTGGCAAAGGCGGCGATCTTGGCCGAGGGAGAAGCGGCCGGGCGCGGGGACATCATCTTTTTGGAGGAACTGCCCCTGTTCCCGCTGTGAGAGCGGGACGGCCGAAAAATACAATTAAAAGCTCCGGCTGCATTTCTCTGCAGCCGGAGCTTTTTGTACCGCAAAACGATACATCTCAATGTCTGCGGGCCCGTTTAAGCGCCATGTTTATTCTGCGCGCTTTTGCGCGCCGCGCGGGCCTCGGCCTCGCGCCGGGAGAACACGCACCCGCAGTAATCCTGCCGGTACAGGCCGTACCGGGCGGCCAGCTCGGTGCTGCGCTTGAAGCCGTTTTTCTTTTTGAAATCCGAAGGCAGCCAGCGCACGCCATACTCCGCGGCAAACGCTTCTCCCAGTTCACCCAGCCAAACGGCGTTTTTGTGCGGGCTGATGGACAGCGTGGTGGTGAAATAATCGTATCCGTCCGCCGCCGCGGCCTGTGCGGCGCGGCGCAGGCGCAGCCGGTAGCATTCATAGCAGCGGCGCCCGCCCTCGGGGATGTCCTCCAGTCCTTTCACGGCCGCGTAAAATTCTGCGGGCGTGTAAGGCTCCGCCAAAACATCCACCGCGCCGGGCAGAGGCATCTCCTGCACAAAGTGGGAAAGCTCCCGCGCGCGGTGGGCGTATTCCTCCGGGGTGTCGATGTTGGGATTGTAGTAGTGCGCCGTGATGGAAAAATGGGGCGAAAGATATTCCAGCACATAGCTGGAACAGGGCGCGCAGCAGCAGTGCAGCAGCAGGCGGGGCGTTTTGCCCTCGTTTTTCTGCAGTTCACGTTCCAGCTCCAGCTGATAATTCACAGCCATGCCACCGCCTCCTTTCCTGTCTGATATTGTATCACTTCAAGCCCTATTCATCAAATATTACAAAAAGGTTAAAGTTTCTATCAAACTTTGTTCACATCTTCCCTCTATACTAAAAGCATGCCACAAAGAGCGGCACGAATATAGATAAAAAGGAGCCGAACGCTCTTTGATATGCGCGGGCGGAAGAAGTCTTCCGCCAAAAGCGCGCGGCGGCACAGGCCGCCAAAGCCTTTTTCTTCCAAGCCGGGCCGCGCAAAGCCGCCGCCCGGCGGCCAAAGCCATTCCCGCGCGGCATTGCCTGCGGGTTTATATAGATTATAACAAGCCAACTTCTTTTTCATGAACTTCCTTTCACAAGAAATATGCGGCGGCCCGCTGCAAAAGGGCTGCCGCATATTTCTTTTTCCGGGAGGGAAGTGTAAAAACAGTTCTTACAATTTTGTTAAAAGCATACAAAAAATCTGTATTTGTGCTATAATTACCCCAAACCGACCACAGCCGCGGCCATGCGCATTTCGTGCGCTGATGCTTCTGTACACGGATGCTATTGAAAATCAATTGAACACCCTGTGCTCCGCGCCGCAGAAACGCTGCCGGAGCGCTGAAAAAGGAGGAACAGGCTATGACGGACGAAAAGATCGCGCGCATCAATGCGCTGGCCAAAAAGAGCCGTACGCCCGAAGGGCTTACCGCTGAAGAAAAAGCGGAGCAGGCCTCGTTGCGTAGAGAGTACATCGACGCCATGAAGGGCTCGCTGAAAAAACAGTTGGACAACACGGTCGTTGTGGATGCGAACGGCAACCGTATGCCGCTGAAACAAAAGCGGAAACAATAACGTCTAATCGGCACACAGGGGGAAAGGAGGGAGCCGCATGCGCGACCGTGAAAAAGAACGCAACATCCGCTTGCCGGAGAGCTATGTGCAGCAGGGCGGCCCCGTGCGTCCGCCGCGTCCCTCCCGCGCCCGCCGCGCCGCCCCG
>OFOU01000516.1_pt1 | contig 32398 bp, 22 predicted proteins | sample 1542061 | NCBI WGS metagenome assembly OFOU01 (sample SAMN04209239, study PRJEB22552) | human gut metagenome | biome: gut; material: feces | host: Homo sapiens | place: USA: Oklahoma
TGCCATGATGGCACTGCTTTCGACCGGTGTTTCACCCGTGTGTGCACAGCAACTGACACTTGATGCCAAGAACTACACCACGCCTTCGTGGACGAAACTGACCCGTTTGATGACTCAGATGCAAAGTGCCTCGCAGCCCTACAGCATCAACATGACCGTGAACGGTGACCCGAAAACTCAACTCGGTTTTGCCTGGTTCACCAACCCCGATGTGAAGAAAGGCAAATTGCAAATTGTGGAAAAGGCCGATGCTGCCGAAGCCGATTTTGCTCAGTCCACCTTGACGGTTGAAGCAGTGTCGGCCGACGTGAAGGACCTCAACTACGTGATTGCCAAAAACAATGTAGAAGGCATTGAGGCCAACTCAAAGCGTTCGTACACCAGCCACAAGGCTTTGGCCGTGAACCTGAAGCCCGGCACCACCTATTCGTTCCGCGTGGGCAACGAAGATGCCTGGAGCGAAATTGGCCACTTTACCACGGCTGCTGAATCGTACGACAAAAACGAAGGTTTTTCGTTCATCTATATCACCGACACGCAGGCACAGAACGATGGTATGTTCGATGTGTCGCAGAAAACAGCTCATGCTGCCCAGAAAATGGTGTCGGATGCCCGTTTCGTATTGGTAAACGGTGACTTGGTTGAAACTTCGGGTACCAACAACTCGGAGTGGGAATATGAACAGTGGTTCAGCACCATGCAGGACATTTGGATGAACTATCCGCTGGTAGTGGCTCAGGGTAATCACGACACAAGTTCGAACGCAAACTTTTCGTGGCATTTCAACACCGACACCAGCTTCAACAAGCAGTCGGCTGTACCCACCACGATGGAAGGCACTGTGTACTCGTTCGTGCAGGGGGATGCCCTTTTCCTGGTGGTTAACTACGAGGACTACAAGAAGGAAGGCTACTTTGCAGCCCTTACCAAGTGGATGAAGGAGCAAGTTGAAGCGCACAAGGATGTGAAATGGCGCATTGCCACGTTCCACAAAAATATGTTTACGGGTAGCCGCTCGCACCAGAGCGACAAAGACGGCCGCTTGGTACGCGAAAACATGTTGCCCGTGTTCGATGAACTCAACATCGACCTGGCACTCCAGGGTCACGACCACATCTACGAAGTAATCGGCCCGGTTAACAATAGCACTAAGCAGCTGGTGGCCGGTGCTACCGAGGAAGTGGAAACCGTTGAACCGGGTGGCGTGCGCGAAAACATGACCGGAAAACAGGGCGGTGTGTTCAATGTAAACGATGGTACGCTCTACTTCCTGAACAATTCGGCCGGTAAAAAAAAGTATGAACCGCGCGACGAACAGGCCATGATTGATGCCTATACTTCGCACCAGGTTGAAAATTATTGGGGACTGTTTTCTGGAAAATTCGGACAAACCGGTGAACCTACGTTCAGCGACATCAAGGTGACCACTGATACCATTTTCGTGAGCACGTACACGGTGAACGACGCGGGTACTCCTTCGCTCTACGACTCGTTCAAGGTGATTAAACAGGAAAAATTGCCTGAAGCTGTGGGTCAGGCTACACAGACGGACGTAAAAATTTACGTAGAGGGTAACGACATTGTAATCAATGGCGTTGAACCCGAAAAGGTGAGTGTGTATGCTTCAGACGGCATGATTGTGCGCGAACAAAGCGGACAGACTGTCAGCACGCGTAACCTCGTTCCGGGCCTTTACATTGTGAAGGCTGTGAAGGGCAACAAGAGCTATTACGGCAAAGTGGTGCTGGAATAGACTGAAGCATTGAGTTGAAATTCCACCTTTTATTTCACCTCTCATTTTCGCCAAACAATAATTCCCATTTCCTTTTCACGTTTGGAGCGTGAAAGGAAATGGGAATTTTTATTTACCTCTGTAACGTTTGGCATGGGTAAATCGCTGAACTGCCCCGATACCTTCATTGCAAATGTTAAACGAATCAGTAGCAAAAAAATGTGGGAACTGTAGCATTTGGGTGAGGCAAAACGTGGTTGCTTCGTACATTTTGAGAATCGGCAAGAGATAAAATGTCATATCCCGATTTCATTGTTTTTCGCGTGTGGAAAACGCATCAGAATGCCCGTAAATAAAGGGCTGAATGCCGATTTTAGGGTGTGGAAAACTTTCGAGGTGCAATATTCGGCAGCCAAAAAATTGGGATTTCGGGCTGTGCATATTGTATCTTTGCCTACAGCGAAGCCAGGTGGCACCTCAGCATGGATAAGCTGCACTTTAGCCTTGACGGATGAAAAAACAATATTCCTTATTGATTCATTCAGCGTTCTTTGACATTTTGTTACCACAGAAAGTAAGGCAGGTAGGCCTGTCTGAAACCCATGATACGTCGTTGAGCTTTACCACACGTTTTGCGACTGGGCCTGTTAAACAGCTATTTTCCGTGCAAGTAAAATTACAAAAAGTTACTGTTTTTCAGTAGGTTTTGGCTGTTCTCCGGCATTTTCGACCGGCTGCTGTTCGTCGGGGGCATTTTCCGCCTCGTCGGTTTGTGTCGCCTCGTTGTTGCCCAACACCGTACGCAGTTTGTTGAGCGGATTGGCAGAATAGGGTTCTTCGATATACACGCCCGCATTTTTGGCCATGGCCACCGTCTGTTCGTCGATGCCGTCGGCCGGCACGTCGGTTTCGCCCACCACATAGCGTTTGTAGTATTCAATAGCCAGCGTAGTTACGGGCAAAGCCAAAATCAGGCCCATGATACCGAAGGCATAACCCCACACTGACAGCGAAAGGAGGATGATGGCTGGCGGAAGGCCCATGATGTGCCCCATGATACGTGGGGTGAAAATGGTGTCCTGCAATATTTGCACCACGATGTAGACCAAGGCAATCAGGCAGAGCAAGCCCCAGAAGTTTTGCCCTGTTTCGGCAGCTTTGAGCAATGCGAGCAAGGCCGCCGGCACCACGCCTACCAGCTGCAAATAAGGTACGAAACTGATGACACCAATGAGGCAGCCCAGGGCAATGGGCAGGGGAAAATCGACTAGGGCAAAACCTATGCTGAACATCACACAGTTGCTCAAAGCAATGAGTGCCTGTCCGCGGAAATAACCCGCCATGCAGCGTTCGACGTCGGCCACAAAGCGCGTGGCAAAAGGACGCTTCGAGGGCGGAATAAAGGTAATCCACGAATTGGCGTACTTTTCGTAATCGGTGAGCAGAAAGAGCAAATAGAGCAGGCCGATTAGCGAGGCGGCAAAGTTGATGATAATGCCGGCCGTACTCCACAGCAGTTCCCAAACGCGCGGCACGGTGTTCTTGATGGCTGTCACCACATCCTCGTGTTGCAGGAACTGTTCGATTTTGTATTCGTTGACGTGTTCGTTCAGAAACTTCTGCACGGGTTGCGGAATACCGTCGGCATTTCCCCCTGCCTGGATGTAGCTCAGCGCCACATCCTTGAGGTGCGTAATTTCGCTGAGCATGGGCGGAATCACAATGTAAACAAATGTGCCGAGCGCCGCAATGGTGAGCGAAATGGTGAGAAAAATAGCCAAGAAGCGGTTGTGCAGCCGTTTGTGCAACTGCCGCACCAGGGGGTAAAGCAGGTAGGCCGCCACCCATGCCACGAAAAAGGGAATGAGCACGCCGCTCAGGGCGTAAATCATGGCAAAAATGCCCCCGATAATGACCAGCGCAATGATGCCGCGAATAAAACGGTCGAAGGTGATAGGCGACTGTCCGCCTACTCTGAAGTTGTTCATCGAAGTGTTTTTGTTGATAAATCAGTAAGCCCAACCGACAGCTAAGCATGGCAAAAAGTCATTCAAAGCAGCGGTTCACATGGCAAAAGTATCTATTCTATTTGAAAAAGCGAGGAAATCTGCAACAAATTGTTTGTCCGAAACTAAAATAGCTCTATATTTGCACCATGGGAACATTATATTTAGTGCCCACTCCGGTGGGAAACCTTGAGGATATCACCCTGCGTGCGCTGCGTATACTGAAAGAGGCCGACCTTGTGCTGGCCGAGGATACACGCACTTCGGGCATTCTGCTCAAGCACTATGAAATCAAGAACCAGTTGGTGGCTCACCATAAGTTTAACGAACATCAGACGGCTGAGGCCTTTGCTGCCCGTATGGCCGGAGGCGAAATCATGGCGTTGGTGTCGGATGCCGGCACGCCGGGAATTTCCGACCCTGGATTCATGTTGGTTCGCGCCTGTGTGGCTCGCGGTGTCACGGTGCAGTGTCTGCCCGGTGCCACGGCTTTCGTTCCGGCACTGGTGGCTTCGGGCTTGCCTTGCGAACGCTTTTGCTTCGAGGGCTTCCTGCCGCAGAAAAAAGGACGCAACACGCGCTTGCAATCGCTCGTTCAGGAGGAACGCACCATGATTTTTTACGAATCGCCTTACCGCGTGGTCAAAACATTGGCGCAGTTCGTTGAATTTTTCGGAGCCGAACGCCGCTGCTCGGCTTGCCGCGAAATTTCGAAACTTCACGAAGAAAGCGTGCGCGGAACATTGGCCGAGGTGTTGGCGCATTTCACTGAAAACGAACCGCGTGGAGAGTTCGTTATCGTGGTCGAAGGATGTGAACCACCGAAAAAAAGCAAGAAAAATAAAGAATCGCAATCCTGCGAATAATTCACTTTTCGACATGGTCGTACTGAAACTATGACTTCAGTTTACCTTTTACATGATTTAAAACACTATGGAATTTAACGTGCCATGTCCTAATAACCCTACAGTTATGAAGAAAATTTTATTACTGCTCGCTGCCGTTTGCACATTGTCGTTTGCCATGTCGTGCAGCACGAAAAAGGAAAAAGAACAGGAAAGCAAAGATCCGAATGCCGAAACCATCGATTCGCTCCGTCAGGCATTGACTCAGTCGCAAAATGAGTCGAACGACTTGATTGAAACGCTTTCGCAAATTCAGGATGGCTTCGACCAAATAAACGAGGCCGAGGGACGTGTGAGCGTTGAAAACAAGCAGGGCGAACGCGCCAACAAGCAGGCTATCATCGAAAACATGGAGTTCATTCAGCGCACCATGAAGCTGAACCGCGAACTCATCTCGAACTTGCAACAGCAACTGCGCAACGCGAACCAAAGCGACAAACGCACCAAGGCTAAACTCGAGGAAATGGTGAACAACTACAACAAACAACTCGAGGACAAGCAAAAACAAATTGACGAACTCCGCGCACAGCTGGCTGAACGCGACATCAAAATTGCGGAACAGGGCGAACAAATCAATGCGCTCAATACCAGCGTGAACGACTTGAGCCAAAAGAACGAGGAAAAGGCGCGCACCGTGGCTGCTCAGGATAAGGAACTCAACACGGCTTACTACGTGTTCGGTACGAAAAAGGAACTTCGCGAACAGCGTATCCTGAAAAGTGGCGATGTACTGAAAAGCAACGACTTTAACAAGGATTACTTTACGCGTATCGACTTGCGCGTGACAAAGCAAATCCGTTTGTACTCAAAGAGTGCTAAACTCATGACCAATCACCCGGCTGGTTCGTACACGCTCGAAAAGGATGCTCAGAACCAGTATGTGCTCCGTATCAACAATCCCCAGGAATTCTGGAGCGTGAGCAAGTATTTGGTTATCATCGTGAAATAAACGGTTACGCTACTTGCCAAACAAACGAGGTTGCCGAACGTGCTGCGCGCATTGCACAGACGCTCGGCAACCCCTTTGCGATAAGGACGGAAGTGCCCCAAACCGCGCAGACTGACAAAACAGCTGTTCTGACTGCTGTTCCTGCCACTGCACGTTTGCAGCACTTCTGTTCTTTTTGCATAAGTATATTCACTCACATATTCTACCATCACTAAAAAAACCATTACCGTGTTAACTCATCACAAAGCCATTTTGCGTTTAGGTGTTCCCATAGCCATTGGGCAACTGGGCGTAATCATCATGGGTTTTGCCGACACCATGATGGTGGGCCGCTACAGCACTGATTCGCTGGCCGCCGCCTCGTTCGTCAACAGCGTGTTCAACCTCATTACCTTCCTGCTCATGGGCTACAGCTACGGCCTTACGCCACTGGTCAGCTCGCTTTTCGGCCAGGGCCGCAAACTCGAAGCCGGAGGCATACTCAAACAAGCTGTGGCTGCCAACATGCTCTTTGCTCTGCTGCTCTGCACCATCATGGGTGTGGGCTATTTCTTCCTGGACCACATGGGGCAGCCCGCCGAAATCATGCCCCTTGTACGCAGCTATTATCTGGTGGTGTTGGTGTCGATGATTTTTGTGGCACTGTTTAACTGTCTGCGTCAGTTTACCGATGGCATTACCGAAACCAAAACCGCTATGTGGGCTCTGCTCACGGGTAATGCGCTGAACATCGTGGGCAATTATCTGCTCATTTACGGTGTGGGGCCCTTTCCCGAACTCGGTTTGCTGGGTGCCGGCCTGAGTACCCTGTTTTCGCGTATTGTCATGGCCCTGATTCTGCTGGGCGTACTGCTGATGCGCCAACGCTATGCCGTTTACCGTCAGGGAGTGAGCGAAACCCCGCTGCGTTGGTCGGGACTTTGGCACATCAACAGCCAGTCGCTCCCCATTTCGTTGCAAATGGGTATGGAAAGCGGTGCGTTTACCTTCACAGCCATCATGGCCGGTTGGATTGGGGCCGTTGACCTTGCCACGTTCCAGGTGATGGTAACCATCGGTACCCTCGGCTTCCTTTTCTATTACAGCTTTGGCGCCGGACTGAGCATCCGCGTGGCCACCTTCTACGGTTTGCACGACTGGGAACACGTGCGACTTTCCACCCGAGCCGGATGCCACATTTTGCTGGGTATGGCCGCTTGTTCGTCGCTCATCTTTTTGCTGTTCGGCGAATTCCTTATCCGCGTCTTTACGAGCGACCCCGAAGTTGTGGTGCTGGCTGTCAGCCTCATCCCACCCCTCATTCTTTATCAGCTCGGCGATGCCATGCAAATCTGTTACGCCAATGCCCTGCGCGGCACCTCGCACGTCATGTCGATGATGTGGATAGCCTTTATCAGCTACATTTTGGTAAACATCCCTGCCGGCTACATCCTGGCCTTCCCCCTCGGCATGGGCATTTACGGCCTGTTCATTGCCTTCAGCCTTGGTCTCTTTGTAGCAGCCGCGCTTTTCCTGTCGCATTACCGCAGCGTGATGCGCAAGGCCGAAAGCCAAGTGGCCTGAGTAACTAATGCCTTTGGGTGTCAGTAAATGTTTGGCGAAACAAGTGAGCAGGTGTTCAAATATAAAAATACTTCGATAGAATGCTATAAATAGAAGTCGTCTAAACTTTTCTGACGAAGATTTAATTTGGAGATTTATCTCTTCTAAATTCAATCTTTACCTTTTTGGCCGTTTTTTGACCTTTCATCAGTCGTGTAGCTCGCTACACTCCTTTTTCAAGACCCAAAAACGCCTCAAAAATTAAGGCAAATCTTGAATTTCATAAAAGTTCAGACGACTTCATAATTTTGATTACCTACTTATACCATACTTTTCAACATCTACTTAGAAAAAAAATATAACTTTGCAATGCAAAAAAGACGGCAAGCACCGCAAGGCACTGCCGTCTTTCTCACACTCTCAAAGTATAACCCCTTACATGAAATTATTTTTCACTCTTCTGTTTCTCGCAATTTCCGCGTTTCAGAGCGTCTGCGCCCAGGGCAGTGTGCTGCCCAAACGCGAATTTCGCGGTGCGTGGATTCAAATGATCAATGGTCAGTTCCAGGGCATGAGCCGCAGCGAAATGCAAAAGAATCTGACCAACCAGCTCAATGTGATGCAGCGGTGTGGCATCAACGCCATCATCTTTCAGGTGCGCGGCGAGGCCGATGCCATGTACCAATCCGCCTACGAACCTTGGACCCGTTTCCTTTCGGGACGACAGGGAACGCCTCCTTCGCCTTACTGGGACCCTCTTGCCTGGATGGTCGACGAATGTCATAAGCGCGGCATGGAACTGCACGCTTGGATCAACCCCTTCCGCGCCAAGACCAAGGGTACGCGCGAACTTTCTACGCGCCATCCCTACGTGAAGAACCCCGAACGCTTTTTTGAGTACGACGGTCTTTACCTCTTCGACCCGGGACTGCACGAGAACCGCGTTTACATTTGCCGAATTGCTGCCGACATTGTGCGCCGTTACGATGTTGACGGACTGCACATCGACGACTATTTCTATCCCTATCCCGTGTCGGGCGTACAAATTCCCGATCAGGCCACTTACCGCGCACACAGCAACGGCATTGCCGACATCAAGGACTGGCGACGCTACAACGTGAACCAGTTTATCGAAATGCTGCACGACTCCATTCGCGCCGTGAAGCCCTGGGTAAAATTTGGCGTCAGCCCCTTCGGCATTTACCACAATACCCGCGGCGGTTCGAACCTGCCCGGTTCAAAAACGGCCGGATTGCAAAACTACGACGACCTTTATGCCGATGTGCTTTACTGGATTAACAAAGGTTGGGTGGATTATACCGTGCCCCAGCTCTATTGGGAAATTGGTCACCGCACGGCCGACTACGAGGAACTCATCAAGTGGTGGAGCCGCTTTGCCGGAGGACGTCCGCTCATCATCGGACAGGACGTGGAACGCACTGTGCGCGCTGCCGACAAACAGAACCCCCGACGCAACCAAATGGCTGCGAAGTTTGCCTTGCAGCGTTCGTTGCGCGGCATTCAGGGTTCGTGTCTGTGGTACTCGGCGGCTGTGGTACGCAACGAAGGTAACTATGCTACGGCGCTCGAAAAGGTGTATCACCGCACCCCGGCCCTTCAGCCCACCTTCCACCACATCGACGACAAAGCACCGCGCAAGCCCCGCAAAGTAAAAGCCATGTGGATGCCCGATGGGTATTACCTGTTCTGGACGGCTCCCAAAGCCAAAAAAGAAATGGATGTGGCGCGTAACTACGCCATCTACCGTTTTAAGAAGGACGAGAAAATTGACTTGTTCAATGCGGAACACCTCGTGGCAATTACGCCCCTTACGCTCTACAAATTGCCTTACGACGACGGAAAAGACAAGTACACTTACGTCGTAACCGCACTCGACCGTTTGCAGAACGAATCGAAGGGTGTGAAAGAAAAACTTAAACTCTAAACGACACGACATGATAAAAGCCCTCACGGATGTTACCCTTAAGAAACGCATCCGCGAGGGCATTTTTTTGTTCTTATAACTTACTCTTATATACAATGAAAGTACTTAAATTTGGCGGAACGTCGGTGGGAACAGCCGAGAGTTTGGCACAAGTAAAAAATATTGTCGAAGCCATTGACCAACCTGCTGTGGTGGTGGTGTCGGCCCTGGGCGGCGTGACCGATCGCCTGGAAGCCCTTGCCCGTACGGCAGCCGAGGGCGACAAAGCGTATGAAACCGTTTACAGCGAACTGGCCGAACGGCATCACAAACTGGTCAAGGCCGTGGTGTGCGCCGAACGCCAAACTGACACGCTGGCACAAGTGGATGCCTTGCTCGATGAACTGCGGAGCATTCTTCACGGCGTTTGCCTCATTCAGGACCTTACCCCCAAAACCGCCAATGCCATCGTGGCCTACGGCGAACGCCTGTCGTCGGTTATCGTGACCGCCATGCTGACAGAGGCGCAGCACGTTGATGCACGCAGTTTGGTGAAGACCGTGCCGCAGAATGATAAACACCTTGTGGACTTCGGCACAACGAACAGCCTGCTCACAGCTCATTTCAGTAGGCTGCAAGGTTTGGCAGTGATGGGCGGTTTCATTGCCGCCGACTTGCAAACCGGCGTGACCACCAATCTCGGACGTGGTGGCTCGGACTACACGGCTGCTATTGTGGCCGCTGCACTCGGTGCCGAATGTCTGGAAATCTGGACCGACGTCGACGGTTTCCTCACGGCCGACCCGCGCATCATTCCCACGGCCTATACCATCGACCACCTGACCTATGCCGAGGCGATGGAACTTTGCAACTTCGGAGCCAAGGTGGTATATCCTCCCACCATTTACCCCGTTTGTCAGAAGAACATACCCATTTACATTAAAAATACCTTCCACCCCGAAGCTACCGGCAGCATCATCAGCAATAAAGCGGCACAGAGCGAACGGCCCATTCGCGGTATTTCGTCGGTCAACGAAACCAGTATGGTCACCGTGAGCGGACTTTCCATGGTGGGCGTAATCGGTGTAAACCGTCGCATCTTTACTACGCTGGCAGCCGGAGGCATCAGCGTATTTATGGTGGCACAGAACTCGTCGGAAACCAGCACTTCTATCTGTATGACACCTGCCGATGCCCACAAAGCCTGCAAACTGCTCGACCGCGAATTTGCCCAGGAAATAGCCGATGGTGCCATGAACCGCGCTGCGCTTTCCGATGGACTGGCCAGTGTGGCTGTAGTGGGCGAACGCTTGAGCAAGCGTCCCGGTATTGCCGGCCGTCTGTTCAGCGTGCTCGGCCGCAACGGCATCAGCATCAGTGCCGTGGCCATGGGGGGCAAGGAGCTGAACCTTTCGTTTGTGGTGGAGCGTAGTCAGCTGCGCAAAACGCTGAATGTGCTGCACGACAGTTTTTTTCTGAGTGAGCACGAGGACCTCAACCTGTTCATTTGCGGCACCGGCACTGTGGGAGCAAGCCTCATGCAGCAAATTGCCGCCCAACGCGAACAGCTGCTGCGCGAAAAAGGACTGAAGCTCAACATCGTGGGCATCAGCGGACGCAGCCGCGCTGCTTACAACCGCGAAGGCATTGACCCGGCACACTATACCGAGGCTATGCAGCAAGGGGGCGAAGGCGGTGTGGAACGCATGATGCGCGAAATTGCCGAAATGAACATTTTCAACTCTGTGTTCGTGGATTGCACCGCCAGCCAGGAAGTGGCCGACCATTACGAAGATTTGCTCCGCCGCAATGTCAACATCGTAGCGGCCAATAAAATCGGAGCCTCATCGGCTTACGAACATTACGCACTGCTGAAGCGAACGGCGCGCGAACGCGGTGTGAAGTATCTGTTTGAAACGAACGTCGGCGCGGGGCTTCCCATCATCAGCACCATCAGCGACCTCTTGGCCTCGGGCGACCGCGTACTGGGCTTCGAAGCCGTATTGAGCGGCACGCTGAACTATGTGTTCAACACTCTTAGTGCCGACATTACCTTTAGCCAAGCCGTACGCATGGCACAGGAAAACGGTTACAGCGAACCCGATCCGCGCATCGACCTTTCGGGCAAGGACGTGATTCGCAAACTCCTGATTTTGGCGCGCGAAAGCGGCTATCGCGTAGAGTTTGCCGACATTGCCTCGCAACCCATCATCCCTGCCTCGCTCTTCGAAGGCAGCGAAGCCGACTTTTGGCAGCAGCTTCCCGACCTTGATGCGCACTTCGAAGCCGAACGTCAACGCTTGCAGCGCGAGCATAAACGCTGGCGCTTTGTGGCTCGTTGGGCCGAAGGAAAGGGTTCTGTCGGTTTACAGGAAATTCCGCAGGGACATCCGTTCTACAATCTGGAAGGTTCGAACAACATTCTCACCCTCACCACCGAACGCTACCGCGAATACCCCATGCTCATTCAGGGCTACGGTGCCGGAGCGGCCGTTACGGCAGCCGGTGTGTTTGCCGACATTATGCGCGTAGCCAACGTGTAACGGAAGCTTTTCATAGCCCCTCATTTGGTAAATCTTGATATTTAAAATGCAAAAAAGCGATGAAAGTGCAGAGTATTCTCTGGCGTTCATCGCTTTTTTTTGCATCATCAAAGGAATACGTAGTTCCATCTTTCGCTCAGGCTCCTTGGGCTCAGCGCGTTTCAACGCAGCAACTGCAATGCGGTGGCACTGATGCGAATGCAGCCGTAGTCGACGATAAGGTCTAACACCTCATCCTGTAAAGTTTGCTTCATTTCCGCAGGGAAAAGGGCATCCACGTCATGCGGTTTGCCGTCAGCAAGTATTTCACGAATAAGGTTAAACACCTCCTGAGCCTTAGGCTTTTGGCGCAACAGCGCAAGGATGCGCGCAGTTTCAGTAGCCACAGCCGTTTCCGTTGATGCTGGCGTTGCAGTCGTTTCCGCCGATATTGGCGTTTCAGTCGCTTCCGTTGTCACCGTCGGGTTATTTGTCGCTACAGCCTTCGCAACTGTTTTAGGTTGGGCAGCGTGCCTTTGCGCCAAACACACATCGCAGTGTCCGCAGTCAGTTCCTTCATCGTCGAAATAGCGCAGCAGGTAGCGGCTTCGGCATTCCGACTGTTCAGTGATGTAGCCCACCATTGCCTGAATGCGGCGCACATAGTTCTGCTTGCGCACCTCGTAAATGTCGCGACTGATTTCAATGTATTGCGTGTCGATGCGTCGCGTGGTGTAAGTAATTTGTGCCACATCCTTGTGCGGCACATAATTCACAATGCGTTTGCGCGTCAAGGCACAGAGCGTGTCGTACACCTTGGCAGGCGTGGTGTTGCAAGTATCAGCCAGGCGGTCTTCCTCGATGGCCACATAGTCCACAAAGAAGCCCCCGCTTTGGCGCATCAAAGCGTTGAGCAGTTCCTCCTCGTCGGGGCTGAGGTAGTCGATGTCGTAAAGTTCATCGCGACGCACCAAAAACATCACGCGCGAGGAGTTTTCGTCCTCCAGGCTGAAATGAATGTAGCCGGCGCGAGTGAGCAGCTGCAAGGCCGAAACAGCCACCGTAGGGTAATGATGGAAGGTGCGGCAAAAACGGTCGATATTGAAATCGAAAGTGCGCCCTTCAGCCTCGCCCTCGGCAATTTGATAGAACGAGGCAAGGTCGGCATACACCTTGCGAATGTAGTCGCGGTCGGGAAAAGTTTGCGGCACTCGCGCCTGCAGCCGTTGTGCATCTCCGCGGTCGGTCAGCAGCACGGCATAGGCCGTTTGTCCGTCGCGTCCGCCGCGTCCGGCTTCTTGAAAATACGCTTCGATAGAATCGGGCACGTCCATGTGAATAACCAATCGCACGTCGGGTTTGTCAATGCCCATACCAAAGGCGTTGGTAGCCACCATCACGCGCACCTCGTCGGTTTGCCAGGCGCGCTGTCGCACATCCTTGTCGAGCGAGGTTAGTCCGGCGTGAAAATACAAGGCTTCGATGCCCGAAGCCTTGAGAAACTGGGCTATTTCGCGGGTTTTGCGTCGGTTGCGCGTGTAAACGATGGCCGAACCCTTCACCGATTTCAAAATGTGCAGCATTTCCTCCTCCTTGTTTCCCGTAGGGCGCACAAAGTAGTGCAGGTTATCGCGCGCAAAACTCATTTTAAACACGTTAGGCTGCGCAAAACCCAGTTTTTCCTGAATGTCGTTGACCACTTCGGTCGTGGCAGTGGCAGTGAGCGCCAGCACCGGAACATCGGGCAGGAATTGGCGAATTTCGGCAATGCGCAGGTAGTGCGGCCGAAAGTCGTAGCCCCATTGCGAAATGCAGTGCGCCTCGTCGACGGTGATGAGGCACACCTTCATGCGCTGCACCTTGTTCATAAACAGCTGCGTGGCCAGACGTTCAGGCGAGATATAGAGAAACTTGTAGGCACCGAACACCGCATTGTCGAGTGTATTGAGAATTTCCGTTTTCGTTTGTCCCGAATACACCGCTGCTGCCCGAATGTCGCGTCGGCGCAAGTTTTCCACCTGGTCTTTCATCAGAGCAATGAGCGGCGTAACCACCAGACACATTCCATCTGTCGCCAGTGTAGGCACTTGAAAGGTAATGCTTTTTCCGCCTCCCGTAGGCATGAGTCCCAGTGTGTCGCGGCCGGCCGCAATGCTTTCAATGATGTCGCGCTGAATGCCCCTGAAATCAGGGTATCCCCAATACGAACGCAGAATTTCACGAAAATCGGTCATGTAGGTTGATATTTAATTGCTGCAGTTGGTGTGCTGTGCAGTGTGAGGTAAAAAGCAAGCAGGTGTTCAGTTGTTCGATTTCATGGGATGATTCCAACAGCTGAGCACCTGCTTACAGTTCCTATATTCATCAGCTACTTACGAGGCATTTACTTATTAGCCTCAGCAGTAGCTTCCGACGGGCGAATATCGTCGATTTGCAGCTGCACCTCGCCGCGTTTATGCGTGTTTTCCTCGATGGTGTAGCAAATGTCGAAAGCCCGTTTGGTTTTGATGTATCGCGCTTGCGAACTCTGTCCGAAGGCAATGCCGTTCATCACATTGTTGCTTTTATTGTCCACCAGTTCCAGTTTGATGTGTTCCTGTCCGCGTCCCACCACCTTGCTTGTGCCGTAGTCGTAGACTTTTTTCGTACAGAACACCGGCTTCGGGTTCGACGGTCCGAATGGTGCAAACCGGCGCAACTGCTGGTAGTAGCGGAAGGTCACGTCCTTAAAGTCGATGAGCGCATCAATGTCGAGTGTAGCCTCGGTTTGTTCGTCCAGAATATGTTCCGTGACGTAAGCCTCGAAGCGTCGGCTGAACTCTTCGACGTTTTCCACCGGCAAAGTCAGTCCGGCAGCGTAAGTATGTCCGCCAAAGTTTTCGAGCAAGTCGGCACAGCTTTGCACCGCCTTATACACATCGAAGCCCGACACCGAACGCGCCGACCCTGTGGCCATGCCTTCGGAACGTGTCAGCACCACCGCCGGACGATAGTATTGTTCGGTCAAGCGCGAAGCCACGATGCCGATAACGCCCTTGTGCCAGTCCTCGCTGTAAATCACGATGCTTCGGCGTTCATCGAGTCCGGGCAAATCCTTTACGCGGTCAATAGCCTCTTCCGTCATTTGCTTGTCGAGGTCCTTTCGCGCCTCATTGTAAAGATTGATGCGTCCTGCCTTTTCGAGTGCCACCGAAAAATCCTTTTCCACCAGCAAGTCCACTGCTTCCTTACCGTTCTGCATACGTCCCGACGCATTGATGCGCGGTCCGATTTTAAAGATGATGTTGTTCATCGTCAGTTCGCGGTCAGAAAGTCCGCACACTTCGACGATAGCCTGCAGTCCGATACTCGGATTCGTGTTCAGGCAGCGCAGTCCGTGGTAAGCCAGGATGCGGTTTTCGCCCATGATAGGCACAATGTCCGAAGCAATGCTCACGGCACAGAGGTCGAGCAGCGAAGTCAGTTTGTTAAACTCAATGCCATTGCTCTGCGCAAAAGCCTGCATAAACTTAAATCCGACGCCACAGCCCGAAAGGTCGGTGTAAGGGTAATGATTGTCGCGTCGTTTCGGGTTCAGAATTGCCACGGCGCAGGGCAACGTTTCGTCGGGCACATGGTGGTCGCAGATGATGAAGTCGATGCCCAATGATTTGGCATAGGCAATTTCGTCAATAGCCTTGATGCCACAGTCGAGCACAATAATCAGGCTCACCCCCGTTTCGGCTGCATAGTTCACGCCCTTGCGCGAAATGCCATAGCCTTCCTCGTAGCGGTCGGGGATGTAGTAATCGACGTTCGAATAGTATTGCTGCAAGAATTTATACACCAAAGCCACCGCCGTACAGCCATCGACATCGTAGTCGCCATACACCATGATGCGTTCCTTGCGCCCCATGGCTTTGTTCAGGCGGTCGACAGCCGTCTGCATATCGTCCATCAGGAATGGATCATGCAGTTCCGAGAGCTGCGGACGGAAGAAGTGCCGCGCCTGCTGCACAGTGGTGATGCCTCGGTCGAAGAGGAGTTTTCCAAGCGTGGCATGGATGCCCAGCGCGTTGGCCAACTCCGCTTCCGCTTCTGCCGTGGCAGCATCGGGAGCTTCGTAGTTCCATTTGTAATTCATGTCTGTATGTCATTTTTTTATTTTTCGAAGTGAATGAAAAGGTTACTGTAAACCTGAATGGGGCCATCCGGCCTACGAGGCCATCGAAGCTGCAGCGCAAGGCAATGCACCGCAGGGCCCTTTCGTTTAACTGCTATGGCTTACACCGGAGCCTCGTTTCTCGAGGTATGTACTAAGCCAAATTAGTTGGCTAAGGTATTAAAAAAAAATGAGATAGCCGATATATTTTGGCAAAACCTTTGGCGCAAAAAAAATACGGAAGAGCTTTTTGAAAACTCTTCCGTAATTTCCGATAAATTGTTTTGTTCCATGCCACACACGCAGGCAGCCCGGTTCAGCGCAGCAGTTTCAAGTAGCGCGTATAGCCCACCACGAACTGATTACGCCACGCATGGCGTTTGAGTCCGCCCAATTTGCTTTGCCGCACGTCGGCCTCGTAGCCCAAGGTTAGGCGTGCGCCCGCAAGCGGCAGGTTCACCATGGTGCGCAGTCGGTAAGTGGGACAGTTGCCGGGGTGCGTAAAGTGGATGATGCCGTCGGTATGTCCCAGCGAAAATATTTCGTAGTACGACTGTCCGTACTCCGGCGAAAACTGCGCTCCCGTCAGCTGCATATCGGCCGATAGGCGCACCGAAGCCATTTGCCGAAACAGCGGAAAGCGGTATTCAGCCAATCCCGAGGCATTGAGCGAAATACCCATACGCCCTTGTGCCGGATTATTCGAGCCCCGGGTGTTGTAAGTAAATCCGCCCGACAGTTCAAACACCCCTCCGGCTGCCAGCCGCAGATTTGGCACGGGAAACCAGTTGTAAAGCCAACCGCCTGCAGCACTGAATTCGGCATCCCATTCCTTGCCGTCGTCGGTGGGCGAATGCCCATAAGCCAGGTGCAGTCCGTAGCGGCTCACCGTCGTCACGCGGCCCTGTCCCCAGTGTGCCCGGCGTTCGGTTCGATGCTGCGCCGCAAAGTCCGGCCCTTCGTAAGTAAGAGGCGACAGGTAAGTATCGAGCACATTGGCGCGTCCGGCTCCCCAAAGCCACTGGCGTTCGGTAACGCCTTTGGGCCACCATGCGTTGCAGGGGGTGGGCTGTTGGGCAGTCAGCGTGTCGATACAGTTTTGCGCCTTGACCACGGCCGAAACCACAGTCAGGGCGCAAAACAGCAATATGCGAAAAGTTTTGAAATACATGAGCATGAAAAAGCGGAACAATGCATGGCTGCGCGTTCACAGCCGCACGAAACGCGGATTAGTTCTTTTTAGCCCCTTTGTAAATGAGTACACCTACCACCACTACGGCCAATGCCAAAATGACGTAGCCAATTTCGTGGCTGTAGCCCTTAGCCAGGTCGGCCACCTGCTGCGTAGAGCTGGCAGGATAGATGCGGTAAATGATGTAGCCCAGCAGGGCGAGCACGCTGTTCCAGATGCCGGCACCGAGTGTGGTGTAGAGCAGGAATGAGCGCAAGGGCATGCCGGCAAGTCCGGCAGGAATGCTGATGAGCTGTCGCACAGCGGGAATCAAGCGGCCAAAGAAGGTTGAAGCTGCTCCGTGTTCGCGGAAATAGGCTTCGGCATGTTCCACCTTGGCGCGGTCAATCAAGCACATGTGACCGATGCGGCTATCGGCAAATTTATACACGATGGGGCGACCCAGCCATTTTGCCAGATAATAATTGATGAGCGCACCCATGTCGGCTCCCAGGGTAGCCACCAGTACCACGAGCAGAATGTTCATGGGGCTGTCGGGCGTCATCGACAGAAAGGCCGCGGGTGGAACCACTACTTCCGAAGGAAAGGGAATGAATGAACTCTCGATGGTCATGAACACAAACACCCACCAATAATTGAGGTTGAACAACACAAAGTCAATCAGCGATTGCATAACGATGTTTCAATAATTTGATAAAATAATTTTCTACTTGCTATAAGTCGCTGCAAAATTACAAATAAATGCAGATATAAAGGTTTGATTGGCAGACGATATTTCGGCAAATCCGCAAAACGGCTTGCAAAAACTCGGTGGTGGGGAGTTGTTGATGACGCGCTTGGCGGTTTTAACCAATAGCTTAATAAGGGTAAAAATCTGATTCTCGTCCTTTTCTTTATTTCCGTACGCAATCAGCGTGCGCACAACCGACTTTGGCGTTTTTTCTGAAAACGCTGATTATCAGCAGTTCCGAATTTATTGAAACTAGCTCGGAACTAATTCGAACTAGGTCGGAACTAATTTCAACTAGGTCGGAACTAATTCGAACAATCGCGGCGTAATTCTTGAAAACGCTTTGCACCGTGACGCGAACAACGGCAAGCATTGGGTGAAACGGCCCTCGCTTTTTAATATAATTTTACTTACAACGAGATTTTCCGTTTAACATTTACATTGGGCAAGTGATTCGAAATTTTGGAGTGCCACCCAATATTGTCCTAAACGTTTTTCGATAAAAACAAAAAAAGGAAGTAAAGCTAAGGTAGAATGAACTACCTTAGCAAAGAGAACCACCTCTTTTACTTCCTATGGCAAATATAACACTTTTCGCACAAGCAATTTGCCCGAAACGAGGGCGCAAAATGTACTCATCGACGAGATTATTGAGCTGACAGGTGAGCAGACAAAGAAAAAATACACCAAACCGCTCAGACGCATAGCTGTCTGGAATGACGAACATGGCTATGTGGTGCAGTTGCTCACCAACAACTTCAAGCTGGCTGCTTCCACTATAGCGCAACTCTACAAGGCACGATGGACGACTGAAATTCTTCAGAAATATCAAGCAGCTGTTGAAAATAAAGAGTTTCATTGGTACATCGCGCAATGCTGTTGAGACGCAGATATGGACTGCTTTGTCAACGATGCTACTACTCTGCTGGCTAAAGCACATTGCAAAGTACAAATGGGGGCTCGCCAATCTCGTCGTATCACTTAGATTGAACACATTCACGAAAATTGAACTCGAAAAGTGGTTGAATGAGCCATTTACACCTCCGCCAGAGCCAGCTGAAGTGATATAAATGGGGCCCAAAAAAGCTTTGAAGGGTTGTTATCTACAACAACCTCATATTCATCGTACCTATAAATCGTTTAGGACAACATTGGTGCTATTGTATTTTTATTTTAGTTTCTTGGAGAGAATTTTATCTTTGAGTTTTTCTTTTCCCACGTAGACAAACCCTTCGCTGTATGTATTGGGAAATGTTTCTTTCTTAACTGGACGGAGTGCTACATGCAACATTCCGGGTTCAAATGTTATGTTCTCTACAATACAGGATATATCGCCAATCGAAGTTTGTACGACTGAAAGTGTATCATGAACTTGAAAAGGGACTTTCTTTTGGTTAGCAAGGTATCCATGCCAGTAATCTCCATGATTGTCATAAAAGAGATGAATAGGCGTTTTCACCCGAAGCTCAAAACTACACACGAAGAAAAGTATCCCTGCACTCATTAGACCAAGCAATGCAAAAACGCCATATCGGAGGATTAAATTTCTGAATTGTATTGTCATATTTGTTTTATATTTAATCAGTTGCAAGTTCCAATTGATTATGGATAAGTTGATAATAGTATCCATGCAATTTCGTCAATTCTGCGTGTGTCCCTTGTTCCACCACTTTTCCATGTCGGAGCACAATGATTTGGTCTGCATTTCGCACAGTTGAAAGACGATGGGCAATGACTATGCGAGTGTGATTCTCGAATGCGTGCCCTATATTCTCCGTAATTTTCCTTTCATTTTCGGCATCAAGCGATGATGTTGCTTCGTCCAGCATAAGATATACGGGCCGTTTATACGCAGCACGAGCAATCATTATACGTTGTTTTTCTCCTCCGCTTACGCCAATCCCTTCTGCACCAATTTTTGTATTCACTCCCAACGGCTGATTTTCTATGAAAGCATCCAGACAAGCCATTGACAATGCTTTTTTCAAACGGATGTCATCCTCTTCCTCTCCCAATATCACATTGCGTTTAATGCTATCGGAAAAGATAAAGTTATCCTGCATGACGATTCCTGACACACGGCGCATTGATTTTGCAGAATAGCCGGCCAGGGATTTTCCTCCAAGATATATTTCTCCCTTAGTGGGTTCATAGAATTTTAGCAGAAGTTTCATCAAAGTCGTTTTGCCACTGCCACTTTCACCTACTATTGCAGTCATTTTTCCTGCCGGTATGGTAAATGATGCATTTTCCAATGCAGGTTTCCCGATACTTCCGGTATATGAAAAAGTAAGATCGCGCACTTCAATATCCATCGGAACATCAGAAGGAACTTCACTTTGTAAAGCGGAATCTTCGTTGGAGCAAAGATGTACTTCCTCCGAGCGTTCCAAGCTGATTTTTGCGTCTTGAAATTGCTGCAAGAAACCTATCAGTTGTGAAAGTGGTCCGTTTACAAGTCCGATAATGGCCGAGATACTCATCATCATACCAAGTGTCAAATTACCATTAACCACCTCGGCTGCAATCCAACAGGTGATGAAAATATTACGCAATTGTCCTATCATGGTAAAACCGGTATCCTGTATCTGTCCCAATTTCAGTATCTTTACATTCATTCTGTAGCTACGTTCCTGTAAAGCACGCCATTCTTCCATCTTATAGTCGTCATAAGCATTGAGCTTTATGTCGGTGATACCGGACATCAGTTCATACTGCTTATTCTGATTCTCTGCATTTATCTTAAATTGTTCATAATCCATAGCCTTGCGACGGCGGAAGAAATAGGTCATCCATGCCGTGCTTAATCCTGTCAATAACAGATATACTACCAATATAACAGGGCTATACAATCCAATAATTGCAAGATAGAATGGCGCAGAAATGATGGAAAAAAAGGTTTGCAGCGTACTATATGTCACGAAACTCTGCAAACGTCCATGATCGCCTAACCGTTGTTGGTAATCACCCACGCTCTTGGTATCAAAGAAGGTCATAGGTAATTTTAGCAATTTGGTCAGGTAATCACTGAGCACGTTGATGTTGATGCGTGTGCTCATGTAGAGACTTACGTAACTACTGATAAGCCCCATGAGGAATGTACCTATAAAAATAAATATTTGAGCAAAAAGGATATTCAGGATAAGCCCCATATCGCGCATACCGATACCATCGTCCACCATGGCTTGCGTAAGAAAGGGGGTGACGAGCGAAAGCAACATGCCAAACAACATGCCAAAGGCCGATTGTGATAGCTCCCACCGAAACGGCCATACGTATTTCCGGGCAAATCGCAATAAACTGTGCTTCTCTTTAACTGGCTTTTTCCGAAAGAAATCCTCACTGGGTTCTATGGCAATAACCACACCCTTGTCACTGTTGAGCCAAAATCTTTTAAAAGACTCTTCTGAGAAAGCGTGTTTGCCGTATGCCGGATTGGCCACATAGTACTTCCATTTACCTGTCCATTTGTTTAACTTTATATCATATAGTACAACAAAATGATTCTGTTCCCAATGCAGGATTGCTGGTAACGGACACTTCTCTTTTAATTGCTCCATTGTCATTTCAAATGATGCGCTATTTGCACCAATTTCATTCAGAGCATCGCGTATACCTGCGACACTCACCCCCTCACGTGTTAGGTGGGAAAGTGAGCGCAAATATGAAAGAGAGTAGTCCTTGCCATAATGAGATGCCACCATGCGTATACATGCTGGACCACAATCCATTTGATCAAATTGTCGGGTAAATTTCATGTCGTTTATTCTGATAATTAGTTATATCTATGATACACTATATGCGCTGTGACCATGTCAAATAATTAGTAGGATATATTATGCACATTATTTTTTTGAATATAAATGTATTATGTTTTCACATATTCCGCCATATTTTGGTAGTAGTGGTCTCTGTCTATGCATTCAAGTTAATATCTGGTTTGCAGAAAACATCTTCCACTTTGATACTAAAGCATTAAATCAGTTAGTATATCATATTCTATATTTGCTACACTTTGCCATTTAAATTCTAAAAATGGAGGATTGTCAAAATATAAAAGGAGGAATATCCTTAGAGAATAAGGAACGAAGTATATTATATCCCATTCCGGCTACCCCCGCCATTCCTATGCTTTGTTTAAAAAGATTTTGTCTACTATGCTGCAAGAGCTTATTTGCATTATCATCCTTTCTCAATGAAGTATTATATAAATTTCTGAGTTTTAGATATGGTGTAAGATTATAGTATTTATTCCAAAACGGATTTTGTACACGTCTTATAAACTCCTTATTCTCAAGTGCCTTGATAACATAACTATCGTAATTTGATAATACCTCTTCGTAATTTGTTTCAAAGGGTATAAAATTATAATGACACAACCATGCTATCGAATAGGCAATTCCTATTGTACCATTATTAAAATCCGCAGTTGCAATATTCTTTCTCTGGTTGACGACTATATCAAACATGTTTTTCGCAATAACAGTGCATCGTTTATCGTCACAGACTTTCCCATAGCACGATAAATATACAACAACTCCCATTAAGCCATCCATAACCCCTAATAATGGGCAGCGCAACGAGTATTTAAGAAGATATTCTTTTATTTGCTGTAAAGATTGCTTATCATCCACCTTTACTTGTAAATCTAAAGGAGGTAATGTATAAAACCAGTTATAGAATGTTGTTACTCCATCTGACGTGTTTGTTGAAATCTTACGTGCCCATATGTTTGGAGATTGAATCATATATGATAAATCGAAATTTTCCAACAACGCAGGTGTGCCTCTTATACCATAATCCCAGCATATATAATGCAAAGATGAGTTCTTGATATTTTTGCTATAAGGTGAATTTAATAATATTGTTTGTGGATGTATCTCTTCAGGACCAAAAGTGTTTTTAAGTCTTTCATACAAATTATTATCATTATAATGTTGAACCCAATATATAGCCATATCCCGTGTAATACTCCACCAGCACCCTCCGCCATAAATAGTTCCCGGTGGTAAGGGGCGATACAGACCTTTGCACTCTTGCATATTTATGTACTCACTGTACGCACGAGCTTGTTGGGATTCACGTATATTTAAATCATCCAGTGGATGTTGCAATGTCAAACGCTTTAATCCTCCCTCGTGCCAATTTGGACTAGGGAGTTTAAAATATTCCATATATCCCAATCCTCTATGCGTGCAAAAAAACGCCTTAAACTCATCTGTTGTCCTTAGCATTATAGTAGTTCCACTAATGGAATGTATATAACATTCTGGATTCCCTTCATTTTCCAAATCATATAATGCACATCGGCAAAGTTCTATCATTGAGGCTAATAAATTATGTCCTCCCCAATAGATTGTATAAATACTAAGTACTTTTTTTACCGATTTGTGAGATGAAAGAGCTTGTAAAATATTTGGGGAAAACATTTTTTTATCCCAATGAATATAAATCTTAAAGTCGATGGCATTATCATATAATTTTAACTGTTCTAACAGAAAATCCAAATTAGTATAAGCAGAAATTAGCAGAATATGTTGCATTGAAAAAAATAATAAGCACTCTGCACTTAGCAGTTTTATTATAGTGCAGAGTGGTTCTAATATCGTTTTATTTCTTCTTTGGTTGTTTGCTGAACTTATATGCGATTTGCAGCATCACGTATGAGGGCAGTGAGTTGTGCCATGTTTCTGTGATGCCTTGGGCGTTGATGATCTTGGTCACGTTGCTCAGCCCGTGAAAGATGTCGAAGGCATCGAGTGTCAGTCCCAGTCGGCCCTTGAGCAATGTCTTTGCAAGACGTGCGTTGGCCACGAAGTGACAGTCGTTCAGACTGGCATCCGTATAGCCGGTGCGCTGAAACAGCGTGAGATCGGCGCTGAGGGCGAAGCCAGCGGGTAGGGGGATTTGGGCTGATGCGCTGTATTTGAAGTCGAAACTGTTGATGTTCTTGAAGCGGGCATTGGGCGATGTAGCATGGAGGTAGTTCACTGCCACGTTCAAATCCACGACGTATTGCTTGATACGCGTGTTCAAATGCAGGCTTTCGCCGGCGTTCAGATTGCGTACCGTGCTGCGTTCGGTCACGTAATCCACGCTGTTGCGGTAGTTGAGATTGGTGACCGAGGTGAGGATGAACCGCTGCTTGCTGTCGAGCGGCTTTTGGTAGTCTCCCGAAAGATTCGCTCCCCAGTTTCCGTTTACATTGCGAGGCGAGAAGGTGCGTATGCCCGTGGTGGCATCGTAATTCATGGCATGGGCAATGGCGTTGTGCGTCATGTTCCACCCAGCGGTTAGATAGAAATGCCACCCCGTTTTGTAATTGCCAAACGAGCGACTGAAATCCACACGGTGATTGACGCTGCGCTTCAGATTCGGATTCCCTTTATAGATATTCAGCGGGTCGGAAGTGTCGGTGTAGTCAAGCAGACTAAGGAGGTCGGGGTGAGAGGATGTCAGCTTGTAGTTGATGTAGCAGTTCTCAAAGCCCCACGATGCGGAGGGCATGAAGACGGCTTTGCCGCGATGAGGCTTGGCATGCAGCAGGTCTCTGTGGTAAGTGAGATGGTCCGTGCGCCATTCAATTTCCGGTGTGAAGGTGAAGCGATGGCTGGGCAGTTTGCCGGGAATCCAGACTCCCATCTCTGCTCCTACGCGGTGGGTTTGCGTGTTCAGTTCAGACGTGTAGGAGTTTGGAGCGTCCATGCAGCTCATCAGGGCTGCCACACTTGACGGAAGTTCGCCAAAAGCCGGGCAGTCTTCTCCCAAACGATCTAGACGGTAAAGGGAGAGGTCGGCGTTGCGATAGGCTTCCGTATAAGCATAATGGGGTTTCAAGAAGCCCCAGTCCGGGCGATAGTTGTACGTCACGTTCAGTGTCGCATCTAACGCAAACGCCGGTGATGAGGTATAACGCCGACAATGGTCGTCGCCCGCAGCCGTCGTTGCCGGATTGTAACTGAGGAAGTAATCGGAGAAGGAGGTGGCTTCCTGCTTGTCCACACGCACATTTGCCGAGAGGTTGATGTAGTCGGGCGTATGGGGAATTTCGATGAATCCGTTTAATTGAACGTTTCCGTTCCAATGGTCGGCCATCTCTTTGCGTTGCTCCCGTTGCTTGTGGAGCAGTAAGGCGGTAAGTCTGTCGCTTGTGCCCAGGAAAACGCTGTCTAGCGAGGCCGAACGATATGCATCCTTCGGGTCATCCGTGAACTCCGCTCCAAGACGGTCGGAGCGGTTATGGTTCCGTTGATAAGCGCCGTTGCCGTTGAGTGTCAAGTGGCCGTGCTTCTTTCGGTGGGTATATTGATGGGATGTCTGCACGTTCAGATGGTTGCCCATTTGTTCGTGGCTCATTCGCGAGAAGGTGCTATTGACTAATCCCGGCTGAAAAGTTTCGGCAGATGCGATGCTGCGGTCATCCGTCCTGCGATGGGCCACCTTGACATTGCCGGTGTATTTCCACACGCCCTTCTTGTCCTTGATCAAAGCCTCGAAACCTCCCGTCTGCATCTCCGTGCGTCCGGAAGCTGCGCCCGGTGCTTTCCAGTCACCAGTTACGCCCGGTTCGCGCGTGTCGTTTGTGTTGTTGACATTTCCGTAAAGAGCCAGACGGGAATTGTCCGTGAAGCGCAGAGCGAACAGACGTGCCAGGTAGCGATTGGCCAGTCCGTAACCAGCCGCTACATTCGCCACCCAACCGATGGAATATTGCCGTTTCAGGTTTACATCCACCACCAAGGGAAGCTCTTTCTTGTCTCTCTCCTTGGTGATATAGCTGTATTCGTGCTCCTTGTGATACACCTTTACCTTGTCCACCATGTAGGCCGGAAGGTTTTCCAGGGCCACGCGCGGGTCGCCCCGGAAGAAATCCTCGCCGTTCACGAGAAGACTGCTGACATACTCGCCGTTGACCCGGATCTGACCGCCTTGCAGCTCGAATCCCGGAAGCCGCTTGATAAGCCCGTCGAGCATGGACCCTTCGGCCAATTGGAACGCATCGGCATTGTAGACCAGTGTGTCGCCCTTGACCACCATGCGTATCTTCGAGGCTGTGATGACCACTTCGTTCAGTTCCTTGTTGGCAAGTGTGATCTTCTTCTTCAGATGCACCTCTCCGATGAACACACGCTTCTCGCGTCGGCCGATATGTTTCTTTTCCAGTGTAACGCATTGCGGCTGATACCCCTCTTTCGTGAAGCGGAAGATGCACGTGGTGCGCGGCACATAAAGGTAGCCCACCTTATCTATATTATGACGGTAGCCTCCATAACCATAGACGGGGCCGGTATGGAAATCGAATACCAAAGAACTGTCGGCACGCAGAATCTCTACGTGCACGCCCTTGAGTTTCTCGTAGGTGAAGCTGTCGGAGACATCACCATAAACGGCCACACTGTCCAACTTTTCCTGACAATAGGCAGATAGATTAAATAGAATCACAGAAACGACAAACAGTATAAAACGCATAATCTATCAATCCAATTTGAAATTTTTAAGACGATGTTCTAGCTTTTCTTCTAATAATTTTATCTTTTGTTCCTCTGTATACTTCCTTGGGCATTCGTCATTTTGATATGATGCTTCCAATTTATTCTGTGTGCAGCCATCATGACAGAGGGGATATAGAACACATCTATGACATACAGGTAAACATTCTTTAAGGCTCATACGTTTCTTGAATTTGTTATTCCAATGAATTTCTCCATTGTCCGTTAAGATTCCCTCACGTTTATTTGGAGCAAATTCTCGAGCTGTACACTTATATAAATCACCATTGTAATTGATAACGATGAAATTCTGCCTATCCGCATAACACCTTGTCCCTCTTAACGGTTCCGAGATTTCTACATTAAAATTCGCATCCTCGAAAGCTTTAATCACTCTTTTTAGTTTTTCTTTTAAATTAGCCGAATCTGCTGCCTGCCACACTTTGTGAAAGGCAAAAGATATATTATCCCTTTCATTTTGGGTTAATTCCGCAAAATCTTCAATAACATCATAATATGAATCTATGTTCTCATCTGTGTGGTTGAAACGTACCAATACCTTTATGTTATTCCGAACGCACATCATTATGTTTGATACTATTTTTTTATATGTAGGTTGAATGCCGCCCGAAGATTTTACTTTATTATGCAAATTCTCGTTTCCATCTAAAGTTATTTGAAGACGGACTTTTCCCCAGTATGAGAATTTGTTTAAATCGTCTACAATTTTTTGAGATAGCAAATAACCATTTGTTGTAAAAGAGACGTATAATTGCTTATTTTGTTTCTGGCACTCAACGTATGCTTTTTCAAGAATCGGCTTTACCTGTTTTTTATAACAAAGCAACGGCTCTCCTCCAAAAAAGTCAATATTTAACCCTTTTAAGATTGGGTTACTTGTTTGGCGTTCTATTAAATTTTTGATGGATTGTAATGTCTTATCAGACATATATGCTGCTTTATTATGTTGTTCATAACAGTACCAACAGCGCATGTTACAATCCAATGTGGGGTTTATTATAAGTGATAATTTTTCTTGTGAGTTGTCTTCCGTCTCCCATTTCGAAAAAACCTCCTTCCATTCATCTTTCTTGTTTTCAACAAAGAAGTTCTCCTGAATCAGGGTGTTTAATAAAGAGGGATGTATATCCTTTAGGGCAAGGATATTTGCCTTATACTGAGTTATAAGTTTGTCAACCTCTACCGAAATAGCGATTAGCCGGTCGGTAAAAGTATTATATAAATATATTTTTGAATTAATTACAATGCGTACGGTGAATAAACTTTGAGAATAGTTCATAATTTATCTATTAAATTGGCAGGAGGAAAGAACCCATATCCTCCCACCTTGTTATGTTAGAATAGTAAAAATATATCTGTCAACCCATTTGAGATAGAGGTCGACGAGGTGTCGGATGTTGATGTTGACGATGAACGATGAGAAGAACAGTCTGAACCGGTTCGATTGCCCGCACAAAGTTGAGAATCACTGTTGTCATAACAATAATCATTATCAGAGCAAACGTCGTTTCGGTCACAATGATCATTCGGACCACCGCAAACACTAATACCAGCGTTTCCGATAGAAGAGAAACCTCCTCGAAGTTTTCCCTCTGCTGTTGTTTCCAATGCGGGAACAATAATCGATTTTAATTGTCTTTTTTTCATTTTGATTTATATTTAATTACGGGTTCTATTTTGTAGGATTTGTACAGTGTAACCTAAGCAGCCGTTATCCATACTATATGACCAGTATTGAGGTTTTTGGGGTATTGTTGTGGGGAAGGTCATCCAATCGTTTAGTTGAGGCTTAAAGCTCTCAAACAAATGGAGATCCTCTATATTTTTACAAAGATGTGAATAATATAAAGCCGCATGCTCTGATGACTTATTTATCAACAAATTACATTCTTTCCTTATATTACGAAAGTAGCGTTTATTGCTTATTGTGGAGTTAATTTTATGCTTATTGTATAATTCTCTACAAACATAATACGCAACAATTCCTGCTGTACCATAATATAGTGATTTGTCAGTAACATTACTCAGATTGATAGAATGAATTTCATTGTCAATTACATTCAAGATGCTTTCGTCTATATCAGGTATAAATTCTTGGGAATAAAGAAATATTAGTCCCCAAGCTATGCCACAAAGCCCATTGCGAAAATTAATTGGAAGTTGATGCAAAAAGATAGCCTCTTTCAACTCTGCAAATAGTTTCAATTTGAGCTGAGTTGTGTTTTCCTGATTGTACCGATCCCATAATGACAGCCAAATTAATGCCGCCATCTTACCATCAACGATTCCGTAATTTGAACTTGTATTTTGCATAATGGAATCTCTTATCTGTTTCGCAATATTCAATCTTTCTGCATGGTTTTTGATGCGTTGTATAGCCATCAATTGATTCATTTTCAGAATATCAAAAGACGTCCTCCTCGATATTCTTTGTTGATAATTTTTTAATTCATCTAACTTATGCTTATTGTGAATGAATAGAATGTATGCTTCTTTAAACTCCTCGCGTCTTGCTATTTGGCAACAAGATAATATCCAGCACCATGTCATTATTGGAAACAAGACATACGCAACCATTAAATAATTATAGACAAAAGAGCATTGAGGTATTTGATATGGGGCATTTTTTCTATAAACATGTCCGAAAGAATGTTCTTTCAAAAGGATACATTTCCCCCCTTCTTGCCATACCTTAAGACTTATATATACTTCGTCACATCCATAGAATTTCAGTCCCTCCAAACCTCGTAAGTATTGCCAGTATCTTTTGCTTGCGGCATATCCCGCCCCAAGAACACAAGCAATAGGTTGTAATTTTTCAGATTCTTCTTTCTGTATATAATTCCACTCAATTCCTGGCGACAGCTTTCCTTTATTAAAAGTTGCGTAAGCTCCATACACTGGAGCAACATCTTTGAGTTTTTCAATTCTACCATTATTGTTTTTCCATAGTTGTTTTGTCTGAGCACACAATAATTGCCTATCGTTATTCTTAAGCAAATCTGTTATGTCATTTAACCATTTCTCATTGTATACGCGCATATGAGCGTCTAATAAGAGAAAATAAGGAGTTGCACATAAATTTACCCCCAAATCGCGTGAAGCTGCAACACCGAGTCTTTTCTTGTTCAATACATAGTATACGTCATATGGTGATAACATGGATTGATAATCCAGTTCATCTGTCGAGAAATCATTAATAACTATAATGTCTATCTTGTTAGATACGTAAAATCTAAGACTTTTGACTGTTTCCACGACTTCGTTACCTTCATTTAGAAAAGGTATGATGACTGTCAACAAATTCTCTGTTTGTTTTATTTCGGGTTGATGATAAGATGCATGGCTTTGAAAACACAGCCATTTTCCATATAACGACCTAACTTTATTTGCGCTTTTTTTCATGTGAAGAGATAATGCACATGATATCTGTGTTGGCGATATCCTGTACTTTATCCCAACATAAGGTATGATATTAATTTTCAGACGATTCATTATGCAAAGAGTCCATAACCTATAATCTTCTGCATATTTAAAAGATTCTTCATACTTGATACCATATCGCCTTAGCTTTGACACCCGCATAAAAGTTGTTGGATGTATAATCGGATTAGCGTATAATAAATCTTGTTTTGAGATAGTAACACAATCAGAATAATCACACATAAGTTCTTCCGTATCAAGTAAAATTGCCGATGTGGCAAGGATATCTATATTTTCGTGTGATTCCATATACTCTAACTGAACCTGCAATCGTTCCGGCATCATAACATCATCAGCATCCATGCGAGCAATATATTTGCCACGTGCTTCATCTAGCAACATATTCAGGCTTCCGATATAATCATGCGTATTTTCTATAAGCCTTATTCTATCATCATGATAAGACTTGACAATTTCCACGCTATCGTCATCTGAACCATCGTCAACGATTAGAAACTCAAAATCCTTAAAGGTTTGAGCTAAAACGCTATCTATGCATTCTCTCAAATACTTGGATGCGTTATACATGGGCATACAAACAGACACTTGCGGAATGTGTTCTGTTACGCATGTTTCGTTATCTTGTAATCTCGTGTCGTTTTCTTGTTTTATCTTGTCGTTCATAGCATATTAACGTTTTCCGATCGCAAATATACAAACCATTTTTGTATATAGCAAAATAAAAAAACAGATTTTTTATAAACCATTTGTTATTCTATGGTATTTCGCTATTTTTGCAGAATTTTATAATAATTCTATATACAATATAATTATGGATAAGAATTTTCTATCTCTAAAAGACTTTGAACTTTCCATGCGTGAAGATGCCCTTACTAGGGCAGAACTATTCCAAAACTACATCCATCAAATGGAGCAGTTTGACTCTAAAAGCTACTGGGTTATGTCACATGGATGTGTTGGTGCCAAGATGTCTTTGACGGAAACAAATACTTTATTTGATTCCTATATTTCAAATGACTACCTTGGAATGTCACAGCGTAAAGAAACTATTGAAGCCGGCATAAATGCGCTTATGAAATATGGAACAGGGGCTTGTGCTGCCCAACCAATTGGAGGATATTTGGATATCCATCGACAGTTGGAAAAAGAAATTGCTGACTTTGTCGGTCAAGAAGATGCAATTCTTTTCTCTTCTGGATTTGGAGCAAATGCCGGCTTGCTTCGTGCGATACTTGGCAAGAATGACATTGCCTATATTGATTCTTATATCCATACTAGCGCGATGTGTGGATTGATTGGAACAAACACTAAGCACATAGGGCACAATGATATTGAGTATTTGGATATGATTCTTGATAAAGAAAAAGATAAATATCAGACTCGTCTTGTCATTGTTGACGGAGTTTACTCTCAAAATGGTGATTTGTCCAAACTTCCCGAATACATTTCTGTCTGCAAGAAGCACAACTGCCTGCTTATGGTAGATGATGCCCATGGTATCGGTGTCATGGGAAATAATGGACGTGGAACAGCAGAGTATTATAATTGTATGGGGCAAGTGGATATTATTACGGGTACCTTTAGTAAATCATTTGGTTGTGTAGGAGGTTTTGTCGCCGCTTCTTCCAAACTTATTCAGTATTTAAGATATTATGCAGACAGCAATGTATTCTCCGCTGCAATAACGCCCCAAGTAACCTGTTCTGTCCTTAAGGCATTGGAGTTAATAAAAACCCAACCAAGTATTCGCGAAAAATTATGGAACAATGTAAATTTTCTACGTAATGGATTGCTTGAGTCCAAATTTGACATAGGAACATCAGTTTCTCCTATTTTCCCGTTAATGGTTCGGGATAACGAAAAAGTGTATCGCATCGCTGACATGTTACAAAAAAAGCGTATATTTGCAAGTGGGATAGTTTATCCTGCGGTTCGTACCAAGGAGGCTAGAATAAGAATCAGCATTTTAGCTTCCCACGAAATAGCTCAATTAAAACATCTCATTCGCAGTCTTAAGGAGATAAGAAACGAAATACCTTTTTAATTACACGAAGAAATGGCCAACGACGGTAAACGAGTACGTATAAGACGCACAAAAGCCACAATAATTGAAGATATAAGGAAAGCTGCTGTGGAAAGTGTGCTTAAACGCGGGTTCTCCGGTTCACTAGTATCTGAAATTATAAAGAAAGCCAAAATTGAACCTGTTGTTTTTTATAACCGATACCAAAATCTTGAGGAGTTCTTCAGCGAATTTGTCAAAGGATATGATTATTGGTTCTCTGATGTGGCAAAAGAAGCAAACAAACAAGAAACACCACACGATCAATTTATCGCATTGATAGAGGGACTACAAGAATGTATGATAGAAAAGTCGGTTATGCAGGAATTGATCAGATGGGAAATTGCCGAAGGTAACGACATTACCAAAAGGACTGCTTCAATACGTGAAATGTTCACTTTGCCACTGGCTGAGAAATACGATGACTTATTCAAAAATTCCGGGATAGATTTTGTCGCTATCGCAACAATTATCATCAGCGGATTATATTATCTTTATCTGCATAAAGATCGTTCTACATTCTGCAATATCGACATGAATACGGAAGAAGGCAGAAACAGAGTCAATCAAGCCATTAAGTTTCTTTCCGAACTTCTTTTTAGCAAAAGAAACATGGGAAAGGAAAACTTGTAACTGTAAATATGATGTTTGGAGGTTTTTATGTGAACTACCGCTAAACTAAAAATTTAGCGGCTTCGGAGATACCAATACCTCCTCTCTTTTCCTGCTTCTTTCTGTC
>OFOU01000522.1_pt1 | contig 32000 bp, 32 predicted proteins | sample 1542061 | NCBI WGS metagenome assembly OFOU01 (sample SAMN04209239, study PRJEB22552) | human gut metagenome | biome: gut; material: feces | host: Homo sapiens | place: USA: Oklahoma
AACTGGATACCACTGGCCTCATTGACCGCAAAGTAGTGCGCTTTATGAGCGACGCATCCATCTATGCATTCCTTTCTATGGAACAGGCAGTGGCTGATGCCGGCCTTGCAGCAGAAGATTACCAGAACAACCCGCGCGTTGGCCTGATTGCAGGTTCCGGCGGCGGTTCCCCGCGTTTTCAGGTGTTCGGTGCTGACGCAATGCGTAGCCCGCGTGGTCTGAAAGCGGTTGGCCCGTATGTGGTCACCAAAGCGATGGCGTCCGGCGTTTCTGCCTGCCTCGCAACGCCGTTCAAAATTCACGGCGTAAACTACTCTATCAGCTCTGCCTGTGCGACATCCGCGCACTGTATCGGTAACGCGGTAGAACAAATTCAGCTGGGCAAACAGGATATCGTTTTTGCTGGCGGCGGCGAAGAGCTGTGCTGGGAAATGGCGTGTGAATTCGACGCCATGGGCGCGCTGTCTACCAAATATAACGACGATCCGTCTAAAGCTTCCCGTACATATGATGCAAACCGCGACGGTTTTGTTATCGCAGGCGGCGGCGGTATGGTCGTGGTCGAAGAGCTGGAACACGCGCTGGCACGTGGCGCGCATATCTACGCGGAAATCGTCGGTTACGGCGCAACGTCCGATGGCGCAGACATGGTTGCTCCGTCTGGTGAAGGCGCAGTACGTTGCATGCAAATGGCGATGCACGGTGTAGACACCCCGATCGACTACCTGAACTCTCACGGTACCTCTACCCCGGTAGGCGACGTGAAAGAGCTGGGTGCAATTCGTGAAGTGTTTGGCGACAACAGCCCGGCAATCTCTGCGACTAAAGCCATGACCGGCCACTCCCTGGGCGCAGCTGGCGTACAGGAAGCTATCTACTCTCTGCTGATGCTGGAACACGGCTTTATCGCGCCGAGCATCAACATTGAAGAGCTGGATGAGCAGGCGGCAGGTCTGAACATCGTGACCAAACCGACCGAGCAGGCGCTGACTACCGTGATGTCTAACAGCTTCGGCTTTGGCGGCACTAACGCAACGCTGGTTATGCGTAAGCTGAAAGCATAAGTCTGCAAAATGAAAAATGAGATGCAAAGGGGAGCCTGATGGCTCCCCTTTTTTATCTATTCATCTTTTCGTACTCCGGTGCGATCTCCGCAGACCATGCCTTGGCGTGTGCGATATCACCGGCGCTGTAGATTGGCTGTTCAAATTGATTGCCCAGATCCCGCACGCGATAAATTTTCCAGCGACCCTCTTCCCAACGCGTATACACTTCCAGTTGCATGGGCGCTTCGCCTGCCGGTCCACCTAATTGTACTTCCACATTTTCGCCACCGAGAAAGGGCTGAACTGCTCCAACCCGTAGCCGCGGGATCCATTCAGGGTCATAATCCTGCACGTACATAAAGTAGTCAGAATTTATTATTTCCTGCTCGTAAAGGCTGCCAATCAGCGCCAGACGGTCGATAACGTCTTTCGCCACATAACGTTGCATGAGCGCGGACGTATCTCGATCTTGTGTGTAGGCGGACATCCACGCGAGATAGAATTGTTTAACATCCTGAGTGCTGTCACTGCGTGATGAAGAACAGCTACAAAGTAACAAAACTAGAGCAATCAATGGGAACGCTTTCATTACTACTTCCTGTAAATAGTGTATGAAGGCTTTGCCGCCCGATAGCCTGGCCCCGCCCACATATCACGTTGTCTAAAATCGGAGTACCACTCCTGACCGTCAAATATCGCCATATGCCCGCTTGGGTTTCCTCCCTCATAAGGTTGAATGACGACGACATCTCCTGCTCTGGGTTGTTCAAATGTGCCGATAGGACGGAATCCTGCGTTTTTTAACAGCGGTCCATAATCTTTAGCATGGTAGGTATTCCCAAGAGAGATACCTCCTGCCTGAATGGCTTTGCGGGTAAATGCTGCACAGCGCTTCTGAGAATGCGCGCCTGCATGTGATTTCGCATAATTTGTTGCTGCTGTTTTATTCCAGCTCATCATGACTCCTGTTAAAAGAATATGTAATAAGTTCGTGTATTGCTTTAACAGGATTTAATCTGATGGGCATGACCGATAGTGCTATTAATATCGGGAATATATTTGGTTGAGATATAAATTAATCTGCCATGCAAATTATGGGTAACGCATTTATAGTTTATGGTTATTTTTTGTGACGGTTATTTTTTCTGATTTCGAGAGGTAGCGCGATGGCCAAATCATGTCCGGCGTGGTTTCCAGCGCCTGTGCGATGATCTGTTCTGCTCTGGGCCAGTTGCGGGTAAATACATTTCGTAGCGAATCAGAAGACAAGCCCGCAGAACGTGACAATTCTCTGAGCGTAATGCCTCTTTTTTCCAGTGCACTTTTAATATCTGCACGATGCCAGTCTTGGCTTTTGTGTTCCATTCTGTAATCCTAAGAAGATGTGTTATCGGTGCCGATATTTTTCAGGGTATAAATTAGAAAAAAAGAACGTTACTTTCTTTTTGTCGTAGGAATATTGCCAGAATTAATTTGAAATTTCGCGAAAAAGAAAAAATATTTTTATTTCATCAGCAGAAAGGAAAGAAACTGATGGTAAAAGAGTGGTTCACGGTAAAGGAGTGTCTTGAATTACCGGGGTTTCCTGGAAGCGCACCAGCGGTACGTCTGCGCTTAAATACCAACAGTGAAGGGAAGGAGGGCGTTAAGCGCAAGCGCGCGAAATCTAAGGCCGAGGAATTTCATATTTCTGTGTTCCCACTGTATGTACGCTCGTATCTGAATGAAAATGAGAAAACAGAGGCGCCTGATCGCAACATTGTGCAGGAAGCCGAGCCCAAAGAGATTTGGGATATGATGTTCCGGCTCCTGACGCCGCAGCAGCGTGAACAGGTAACCGGGAGGTTTAGAGCGAAAGGCATTGATGCGGTATTTCCCTTTTTGTTCGTTGAGAAGTCACCGCGTTGAAACACACAGCTATGCTTTCACAGTTGACAGCCAGGGTCACTCGCAGGCAGACTCCAGCTTCAACATTATCCTCTTGATAATGCGTAAGCGTTTAACGTTATCCAACGCACCTTAATCCTGATAGTCAGGTAGAGGGGGCGTGGACATTCCTCGCCTTACTCTGCATTTTGGAGTAACGCATGACAGCTGTAACCCAACAAGAAAAAACACCTTCGGCGAACTTTTCGCTGTTTCGTATCGCTTTTGCAGTTTTCCTGACCTATATGACGGTCGGTCTCCCTTTGCCCGTGATTCCTCTGTTTGTGCATCAGGAACTGGGCTATGGCAATACTATGGTCGGTATCGCCGTAGGTGTACAGTTTCTGGCAACGGTATTAACGCGCGGCTACGCCGGGCGCTTAGCCGATCAATATGGTGCTAAACGCTCGGCACTACAGGGGATGTTTGCCTGTGGGCTGGCGGGCGCGGCGTGGCTTTTAGCCGCGCTATTGCCTGTTTCTGTCCCTGTAAAATTTGCGTTGTTAATCGTCGGGCGTTTGATCCTCGGTTTTGGCGAAAGCCAACTGCTCACCGGTACGCTGACCTGGGGGTTGGGGCTGGTCGGCCCAACACGCTCCGGTAAGGTGATGTCGTGGAACGGAATGGCGATTTACGGTGCGCTGGCCGCTGGTGCACCGCTGGGCCTGTTGATCCACAGCCACTTTGGCTTCGCGGCGCTGGCGGGAACGACGATGGTATTACCGCTGCTGGCATGGGCATTCAACGGCACCGTGCGTAAAGTGCCTGCGCATGCAGGAGAACGTCCTTCTTTATGGAGCGTAGTCGGGCTTATATGGAAACCGGGCCTGGGCCTGGCGCTGCAGGGCGTTGGCTTTGCGGTGATCGGTACCTTTATTTCACTCTATTTTGTCAGCAACGGCTGGACGATGGCGGGGTTCACCCTGACTGCGTTTGGCGGGGCATTTGTGCTGATGCGCATTCTGTTTGGCTGGATGCCGGACCGTTTCGGCGGCGTGAAGGTTGCCGTTGTCTCTTTGCTGGTGGAAACTGCGGGGCTGATTTTGCTGTGGCAGGCCCCATCGGCCTGGATTGCGCTGCTCGGGGCGGCATTAACCGGGGCCGGGTGTTCGCTTATCTTCCCGGCATTGGGCGTCGAAGTGGTGAAGCGAGTGCCCGCGCAGGTTCGCGGTACGGCGCTGGGCGGTTACGCCGCGTTTCAGGATATCTCCTACGGTATAAGCGGTCCGGTCGCCGGGGTGCTGGCCACCGCGTACGGTTATCCCTCAGTGTTCCTTGCCGGGGCGATATCCGCCGTGGTGGGGATTATTGTAACGTTGCTTACGCTGCGTAAAGGTTAAGCGACCAGCCAGAAAATGGCTAACGCAATCATCAACGCAACAAACAGCAGTCCCGGTCGTGCCGACAGAGATTTAACCGTTTCAATCATCGGCGCGAACGGGCTGTAAATGGGCTGCAGATGACGCGGATCGCTGAGCTCACGTTCTCGTTCCACGCGACGCAGGAAAATTTGATTGAGCAAGTCCTGCACCTGCACCGTGGTCAGAATCGATTGTGGTTGGATCTGATACGTCTGCTGTGCGTATTCTTTTATCGCTGTCAGCTCATTCGGCTCTAATGGCAGCTTCAGCGCCGCCTGGAGCGTTTGTAGCGTCGGTGCGCTTTGCAGGCTGAGCGTCTGGCGCGCCTGCAGCCAGGTGACCAGGTGCGTGAACTGTTTGGCAGGGATCAGCTCACCGCTTTTTACGCCAGACAACTCCAGCATTGACTGCCAGATCATCTTCCCGGATTCTCCTGTGGCCGCCGCCAGTTTGGTAACCAACTGGTTCAGCGTATTGTGCTCTGCGGGGAGCAAAGGGCGATCGGTAGCCGGGCGCTGCTGCGGCTGCGGTATCGACAGCTGTCCTTGTTGCAGCAGCGTGAGCACGTTCTTCAACTGCTCAGGCGTGAGCTGGCTGAGCGCCGTTTGCCCATACTGCTGACGGATAAAATCACTCACCGCCTGGCGATTATTTCCCTGGCTCAGTAATTCAGTGAGCTGCGAAAGCACCTGACGATTAACATGATTTTGCTGAGCAACCCCCAGTCGTTGGTTAAGGTTTTGCTCAGCGGCAGGAAAGTGACGTGATTGCAGCGGCGTATCACTTTTGACGCCCAGATCGTGCTTCATTCCGGCCCACACCTCAGCGCTTTGCTGCTGGGTGAGTGAAATCAAACGGGTAATTAGCCGTTCCAGCACAGTACGTTGTTGCGTGGATAGCGGTTGTTCACCCGCAGCGGAAGGGGCATTTTGGCCTTCGCCGGGAGGGCGTGCGGGCGTACCTGAAATGGGCTGCATCATCTCTGTTCCTTAAATCTGTGCTGACCAGGTCTCGCAGTATGCCTGGCGGCGAGATTATGGCACACTTGCCCGGTTAACTCTCGTTCTCAAACAGGTGCGAAAGACGTGAAAATCCTCGTTGATGAAAATATGCCCTATGCCCGCGAACTGTTCAGTCGTTTGGGGGAGGTCAAAGCGGTTCCCGGTCGTCCGATTCCCGTTGCTGAACTGGATGATGCGGATGCTTTAATGGTGCGCTCGGTGACGAAAGTAAATGAATCACTGCTTGGCGGAAAACCGGTTAAATTTGTCGGTACGGCAACCGCTGGCACAGACCATGTAGATGACGCCTGGCTTGCGCAGGCGGGGATCGGTTTTTCCGCCGCGCCCGGTTGTAACGCAATAGCGGTCGTAGAATATGTTTTTTCAGCGTTGCTGATGCTGGCGGAGCGCGACGGGTTTGCGTTACGCGATCGCACCGTAGGCATTGTGGGTGTGGGCAATGTGGGCGGGCGTTTGCAGGCGCGTCTGGAAGCGCTGGGGATCCGCACGTTGTTGTGCGATCCACCGCGAGCCGATCGCGGTGACGAAGGCAATTTCTGCTCGCTGGATGAACTGGTTGAGCAAGCCGATGTGCTGACTTTCCATACCCCGCTGTTTAAAGACGGGCCGTACAAAACACTGCACATGGCGGATGACGCGCTAATTAGCCGGTTGAAGCCGGGCACCATTCTGATCAACGCCTGCCGTGGGGCGGTCATCGACAATACGGCATTGCTGAACCGATTGAATGCCGGTCAGTCGCTGAGCGTTGTGTTGGATGTCTGGGAAGGAGAGCCGGATCTCAATGTGGCGTTGCTGGAGAAAGCCGATATCGGCACGGCGCACATTGCCGGGTATACCCTCGAAGGAAAAGCGCGTGGCACCACGCAGGTCTTTGAGGCCTATAGTAAGTTTATTGGTCACGAGCAGCACGTTGCGCTCAGTACCCTGTTACCCGCGCCGGAATTTGGTCGTATCACCCTGCATGGCCCGTTAGATCAGCCAACGCTGAAAAGGCTGGTGCATTTAGTGTATGATGTGCGCCGCGATGATGCGCCGCTGCGCAAAGTCGCTGGAATTCCGGGTGAGTTTGATAAACTGCGTAAAAATTACCTTGAGCGTCGTGAATGGTCGTCTTTATATGTGATGTGTGACGACGCAACGGCTGCTGCCTTATTGTGTAAGCTGGGTTTTAACGCTGTTCATCATCCGGCACATTAATGTCTTCTTAATGCTCCCTGTCGAATAATGCGACAGGGACGCTTACGTATTTCTTGGAGTAAATCACCATGTCTGAAGGCTGGAATATTGCCATTCTGGGCGCAACGGGCGCCGTAGGCGAAGCCCTGCTCGATACGCTGGCTGAACGCCAGTTCCCGGTCGGTGAAATTTATGCGCTGGCGCGTAATGAAAGCGCCGGTGAACATCTGCGTTTTAACGGTAAATCGGTCATAGTACAGGACGTTGCAGACTTTGACTGGACGCAGGCACAGTTGGCATTTTTTGTTGCGGGCGCTGAAGCCACCGCCGCATGGGTAGAAGAAGCCACTAATGCGGGTTGCCTGGTGATCGACAGCAGCGGTCTGTTCGCGCTTGAGCCAGACGTTCCGCTGGTGGTTCCGGACGTTAACCCGTTCGTGCTGGCGGATTACCGTAACCGCAATGTGATTGCAGTGCCTAACAGTCTGACCAGCCAACTGCTGTCCGCGCTGAAACCGTTGATTGATGACGGTGGGCTTTCGCGTATTACGGTGACCAATATTATCTCAGCTTCCGCTCATGGCAAAAAAGCGGTGGATGCGCTGGCCGGACAGAGTGCGAAACTGCTTAACGGTATCCCGATTGACGAAGATGATTTCTTTGGCCGTCAGTTGGCATTCAACATGCTGCCGCTGCTGCCCGATCGTGAAGGTAGCGTGCGTGAAGAGCGTCGTATCGTCGATGAAGTGCGCAAAATTATGCAGGATGACGGTCTGCTCATCTCCGCCAGCATTGTGCAGTCCCCGGTATTTTATGGCCACGCGCAGATGGTAAATTTTGAGGCCCTGCGCCCGTTGGCGGCGGAAGAAGCGCGCGATGCGTTTTCACGCGGTGAAGACGTGGTGTTGTCGGAAGAGACCGACTTCCCGACCCAGGTTGGCGATGCATCGGGCACGCCGCACCTTTCTATTGGCTGCGTGCATAATGATTACGGTATGCCAGAGCAGGTTCAGTTCTGGTCTGTGGCGGACAACGTACGCTTTGGCGGCGCGTTAATGGCGGTGAAAATTGCGGAAAAACTGGTGCAGGAGTACCTGTACTAATGTCTGACCAGCAACAGCCGTCAACCCATAAAATTGCGCTGGGCATTGAGTATGATGGCAGCAAATATTATGGCTGGCAGCGCCAGAACGAAGTGCGTAGCGTTCAGGAAAAACTGGAAAAAGCGCTCTCTCAGGTGGCGAATGAACGCATCAATGTTTTTTGTGCAGGACGCACGGATGCGGGCGTTCATGGCACTGGGCAGGTCGTGCATTTTGAAACCACTGCCCAGCGTAAAGATGCGGCCTGGACACTGGGGGTAAATGCGAATTTACCTGGTGACATCGCCGTGCGCTGGGTTAAAGCTGTACCCGATGATTTTCATGCCCGATTTAGCGCCACGGCTCGCCGTTATCGCTACATCATCTACAATCATCGGTTGCGCCCTGCTGTTTTGGGTAAAGGGGTAACCCATTACTATGAACCGCTGGACGCTGAGCGTATGCATCGTGCGGCCCAGTGTCTGATTGGCGAAAATGATTTTACCTCGTTTCGAGCGGTGCAGTGTCAGTCGCGCACGCCGTGGCGAAACGTGATGCACATTAACGTCGAACGTTTCGGTGCATATGTGGTGGTGGATATTAAAGCGAATGCCTTTGTACATCATATGGTCAGGAATATTGTCGGCAGCCTGATGGAAGTTGGCGCCAACAACCAGCCGGAGAGCTGGATAGCAGAACTGTTAGCGGCAAAGGACAGAACGCTGGCAGCGGCAACGGCGAAAGCGGAAGGATTGTATCTGGTTGCGGTAGATTACCCGGACCGGTTCGACCTGCCAAAACCGCCAATGGGCCCGCTATTTCTGGCGGACTAATTTGAGTCGTATAAAGGCAAAACTATGGACCTGATTTACTTTCTTATCGATTTTATCCTGCACATTGATGTGCACCTGGCGGAGCTGGTTGCGGAATACGGTATCTGGGTATACGCCATTCTGTTTCTGATCCTGTTCTGTGAAACCGGGCTGGTGGTGACACCATTCCTGCCAGGGGATTCGCTGCTGTTTGTTGCGGGTGCGCTTTCTGCGCTGCCAACCAACGATCTTAATGTTCATCTGATGGTGGCACTGATGATTGTGGCGGCGATTGTGGGCGATGCGGTGAACTACACGATTGGCCGATTGTTCGGGGAAAAACTTTTCAGTAACCCGAACTCCAAAATTTTCCGCCGCAGCTACCTGGATAAAACCCATGCGTTCTACGAGCGTCATGGCGGTAAGACGATTATCCTGGCGCGTTTCGTGCCTATCGTGCGTACATTTGCGCCGTTTGTTGCCGGTATGGGACATATGTCCTACCGTCACTTTGCGATGTATAACGTCGTAGGCGCATTGCTGTGGGTATTGTTGTTCACCTACGCAGGCTACCTGTTCGGCGATCTGCCGATCGTCCAGGAAAACCTGAAATTATTGATTGTGGCGATTATCGTCCTTTCCGTATTGCCGGGGGTGATTGAAGTAATTCGCCATAAGCGTGCTGCGTCACGGGCTGCAAAATAGAAAGTAACTCAGCGGTTCGACCACTTTTTTATCCAAAGTTTCGGGCTGTTATGTTTTAATGTGCAACATTCATGGTCTGTTAGGGGCAAAAATGGCATTATGCGCCCCTTATAACAAAGCTGACTAGGGTTCAGGCAGAAAGGTCACCAATGAGCTGGATTGAACGAATTAAAAGCAACATTACTCCCACCCGCAAGGCAAGCATTCCTGAAGGGGTGTGGACCAAGTGTGATAGCTGCGGTCAGGTTTTATACCGTGCTGAGCTGGAACGTAATCTTGAGGTCTGTCCGAAGTGTGACCATCATATGCGCATGTCGGCGCGCAATCGCCTGCATAGCCTGTTAGATGAAGGTTCTCTTGTGGAACTGGGTAGCGAGCTTGAGCCGAAAGACGTGCTGAAGTTTCGTGACTCCAAAAAATACAAAGACAGACTGGCTTCTGCGCAGAAAGAAACCGGCGAGAAAGATGCGCTGGTGGTGATGAAAGGCACGCTCCACGGTATGCCGGTCGTTGCTGCTGCATTCGAGTTCGCGTTTATGGGCGGCTCCATGGGCTCTGTGGTCGGCGCGCGTTTTGTCCGTGCCGTTGAGCAGGCGCTGGAAGACAACTGTCCACTGATCTGCTTCTCTGCTTCTGGCGGGGCGCGTATGCAGGAAGCGCTGATGTCTTTGATGCAGATGGCGAAAACCTCTGCTGCGCTGGCGAAAATGCAGGAACGCGGTTTACCGTATATTTCTGTACTGACCGACCCAACAATGGGTGGTGTTTCCGCAAGCTTCGCGATGCTGGGCGATCTCAACATTGCAGAACCGAAAGCACTGATCGGCTTCGCTGGTCCGCGTGTTATCGAGCAAACCGTACGTGAGAAACTGCCGCCGGGATTCCAGCGCAGCGAGTTCCTGATTGAAAAAGGCGCTATCGATATGATCGTTCGCCGTCCGGAAATGCGCCTGAAACTGGCAAGCATCCTGGCGAAGCTGATGAATCTTCCTGCGCCGAATCCGGATGAGCCGCGTGAAGGCGAAGTGGTACCTCCGGTTCCCGATCAGGAACCAGAGGCCTGATAGTTTACGCTATGGGTTTCGGGTTGCAGGCAGGCGACAAGAGTGTTAATCCCGATGAACTTACACCGTTAAGTGATTCGGGAGTGCGAGTACAGCCAACACATCTGCAACGTGGAAAACGACGTGTAAAAAAGGGCAGGCCGGTTGGCGCTGCCCTTTTGCTTTTCTCAACGTAAAGAATCTACAGGCATCATGGACAATAAACGTATCCCTCAAGCCGCGTCGCCCCTGGCGTCGTGGCTTTCTTATCTTGAAAACCTGCACAGTAAAACCATCGATCTGGGCCTTGAACGCGTCAGCCAGGTGGCGCGTAAACTGGGTGTGTTGAAACCTGCGCCATTTGTTTTTACGGTGGCAGGAACCAATGGGAAAGGTACAACCTGTCGTACGCTGGAATCTGTGCTGACTGCGGCAGGCTATAAAGTTGGGGTGTACAGTTCGCCTCATCTGGTGCGCTACACGGAACGCGTACGCGTGCAGGGGCGTGAACTGCCGGAATCAGCTCATACCGCCTCGTTTGCTGAGATTGAAGACGCACGTGGTGACATTTCCCTGACTTACTTTGAATACGGTACGTTATCGGCACTCTGGCTGTTTAAACAGGCCCAACTGGATGTTGTTATTCTGGAAGTGGGGTTAGGCGGCCGCCTTGACGCCACCAATATCGTCGATGCCGATGTCGCAGTAGTCACCAGTATTGCGCTTGACCATACTGACTGGCTGGGCCCGGATCGCGAAAGTATTGGTCGTGAGAAGGCAGGGATTTTCCGCGCAGAGAAACCGGCCATCGTCGGCGAACCGGAAATGCCTTACACCATCGCAGATGTCGCTCAGGAGTGCGGGGCGATTTTGCAACGTTGCGGTGTGGACTGGCGCTATGCGGTCACGGAGAACGACTGGTCGTTTACTGATGCTCATGGAACGCTGGCGCACCTGCCGTTGCCGCAGGTGCCACAACCTAACGCTGCAACCGCACTGGCCGCACTGCGCGCAAGCGGCCTTAACGTCAGCGAGCAGGCCATTCGTGACGGTATCGAACAAGCGATTTTACCGGGACGCTTCCAGGTTGTGAGCGAGTCGCCGCGGGTAATTTTTGATGTTGCCCATAACCCGCATGCGGCGGAGTATCTGACCGGACGTCTGAAAAAGTTAGTGAAAAGCGGGCGTGTACTTGCGGTTATCGGTATGCTACATGATAAAGATATTGCAGGTACGTTGGCCTGGCTGAAAAGCGTGGTTGACGACTGGTACTGTGCGCCCCTGGAAGGGCCGCGTGGTGCAACGGCAGAACAGCTGCTGGAGCACCTGGGCAAAGGCAACGCTTATGACAGCGTGGCGCAGGCATGGACTGCGGCACTTGCTGAGGCGAAGCCAGAAGATACCGTGTTGGTGTGTGGATCGTTTCACACTGTCGCACATGTCATGGAAGTAATAGACGTGGGGAGAAGCGGTGGCGAGTAAGTTTCAGAACCGATTAGTCGGCACAATTGTGCTGGTCGCGCTCGGGGTAATTGTGCTTCCCGGGCTGCTTGACGGCCAGAAAAAGCATTATCAGGATGAATTTGCAGCGATCCCACTGGTGCCTAAACCCGGCGATCGCGATGAACCAGACATGATGCCTGCAGCAACGCAGGCGCTGCCGACTCAGCCGCCGGAAGGGGCGGCAGAAGAGGTGCGTGCGGGTGATGCTGCCGCGCCATCGTTGGATCCATCACGTTTGACGACGGCAAACAGCGCGGAGTTAGATCCTGTCCCTGCGCCTGTGGAACCACCGAAACCTAAACCGAAACCGCAGCCTGTTGCTGTCGCCCCGACGCCAACGCCGGCACCGACTCCAGCGCCGAAACCGGCCGCTGAGGAAGCGCCAGCGCCAACCGGAAAAGCGTACGTTGTACAGCTCGGTGCATTGAAAAACGCGGATAAGGTCAATGAGATCGTGGGTAAACTTCGTGGCGCGGGCTTCCGGGTATATACTTCCCCGTCAACGCCGGTGCAGGGTAAAATAACCCGCATTCTCGTAGGACCTGACGCCTCCAAAGATAAGCTGAAGAACTCGCTCGGCGAGCTGCAGAAGATCTCTGGTTTGAGCGGGGTGGTGATGGGGTATACCCCTAACTAAGGGATTGCGTTACGTTGCTCTGATGTAGGCCGGACAAGGTGTTTACACCGCCATCCGGCAGTGCCCGAAGAGGCATAAAATCGTATGGCGTTGAAGATTTTTTCAGCGCCATTTTTATTTACGCGTGGAAAGGAAATCCCTACGCAAACGTTTTCTTTTTCTGTTAGAATGCGCCCCGAACAGGACGACAGGGCGTAAAATCGTGGGACACATATGGTCTGGATTGATTACGCCATTATCGCGGTGATTGGTTTTTCCTGTCTGGTTAGCCTGATCCGTGGCTTTGTTCGTGAAGCATTATCGTTGGTGACTTGGGGTTGTGCTTTCTTTGTCGCCAGCCATTACTACACTTACCTGTCTGTCTGGTTTACGGGCTTTGAAGACGAACTGGTTCGAAATGGGATTGCTATCGCGATACTGTTCATCGCGACACTTATCGTCGGCGCTATCGTTAACTTTGTGATAGGCCAACTGGTAGAGAAAACAGGACTGTCGGGTACCGACAGAGTGTTGGGGATTTGCTTCGGTGCTTTGCGTGGAGCGTTGATCGTCGCCGCCATACTGTTCTTTCTCGATACCTTTACCGGTCTGTCGAAAAGTGAAGACTGGGGTAAGTCACAGCTGATCCCGCAGTTCAGTTTCATCATCAGATGGTTCTTTGACTATCTGCAAAGCTCGTCAAGTTTCTTGCCCAAAGTATAAACTTTGGGTCGTTGCTGAACGAGGAAAAGACGTATGTGCGGTATTGTCGGTATCGCCGGTGTTATGCCGGTAAACCAGTCGATTTATGACGCGTTAACGGTGCTCCAGCATCGTGGTCAGGATGCTGCGGGCATCATCACCATTGATGCCAACAACTGCTTCCGCTTGCGTAAAGCAAACGGAATGGTGAGCGATATTTTTGAAGCGCGCCATATGCAGCGTTTGCAGGGCAATATGGGCATCGGTCATGTGCGTTACCCAACGGCTGGCAGCTCCAGCGCCTCCGAAGCTCAACCTTTTTACGTCAACTCACCGTATGGCATTACGCTTGCCCACAATGGCAACCTGACCAACGCGCATGAGTTGCGTAAAAAGCTGTTTGAAGAAAAGCGCCGCCACATCAATACCACTTCAGATTCTGAAATTCTGCTGAATATTTTCGCCAGCGAGCTGGATAACTTCCGCCATTACCCGCTGGAAGCCGACAATATTTTTGCTGCCATTGCGGCAACCAACCGCCAGATTCGCGGCGCCTATGCCTGCGTGGCGATGATTATCGGTCACGGTATGGTTGCCTTCCGCGACCCTAACGGTATCCGTCCGCTGGTGATGGGCAAACGCGATATTGGCGATGGCCGTACCGAGTACATGGTGGCGTCTGAGAGCGTAGCGCTGGATACGCTGGGCTTTGAATTCCTGCGCGACGTAGCGCCTGGCGAAGCGGTGTACATCACCGAAAAAGGCCAGCTGTTTACCCGTCAGTGTGCCGATAACCCGGTGAGCAATCCATGTCTGTTTGAATACGTTTACTTCGCACGTCCTGACTCCTTTATCGACAAGATTTCCGTCTACAGCGCCCGTGTGAATATGGGGACTAAGCTTGGCGAAAAAATTGCCCGTGAGTGGGAAGATCTGGACATCGACGTAGTAATCCCAATCCCGGAAACCTCCTGTGATATCGCGCTGGAAATTGCCCGTATTCTCGGTAAGCCGTACCGCCAGGGGTTTGTGAAAAACCGCTATGTGGGCCGTACCTTTATCATGCCGGGCCAGCAGTTGCGTCGTAAATCTGTGCGCCGTAAGCTGAACGCTAACCGTGCGGAATTCCGTGATAAAAACGTGCTGTTGGTGGATGACTCCATCGTGCGTGGCACCACCTCAGAACAGATTATCGAGATGGCGCGTGAAGCTGGCGCGAAAAAGGTGTATCTGGCCTCTGCCGCCCCGGAAATTCGCTTCCCGAACGTTTATGGCATCGATATGCCTACGGCGACGGAGCTGATTGCGCATGGTCGTGAAGTGGACGAGATTCGCCAGATAATCGGCGCAGATGGTCTGATCTTCCAGGATCTGAACGATCTGATTGAAGCTGTCCGTGCTGAGAACCCGGATATTCAGCAGTTTGAATGTTCAGTGTTTAACGGTGTGTACGTTACCAAAGACGTCGACCAGCAATATCTCGATTTCCTCGACTCCCTGCGTAATGACGATGCCAAAGCGGTGTTGCGTCAGAACGAAGCGGAAAACCTTGAGATGCACAACGAAGGTTAAAACTGGACATGCCGGATGGCGACGCATCGCGTCTTATCCGGCCTACAGTCCATCATCGTTGTAAGCCGGATAAGGCGTAGCCTCCATCCGGCTTTTTTATGGCTACACCTCGTCGACCCAAATTCGCATTTCTCCTTCGCCGCGGTTGGCCCAGCTAAACCACGGGATAAAGGTCAGCGTCTGCTTCACAAGCGCCGTCTGGCGATTATCAAAGTTGTATAGCGGCTTATCCTCATGCGCGCTCAACACGCGTACCCCTTCCGCCTGTAGCAGCACTTTCCCTTTCAGCATGCCAACGCCCTGAATCTCACGAAACGCGCTCACCTTCGGTAGCGACAGGTTGTGCAACTGTGCGCCGTTATCCGCCTCTTCCAGACAGTAGACCAGCGGCCCGCGCTGGATCGCCACTTTGCCCGCCGCGTGGCGCACCTGAGGATTGGCATACACGCGACGAACGGGCATCGGTAGATTCAGGGTAATGATATCTCCTTCCTGCCACAGGCGATGCAGGTGCAGATAACCTTTCACCATTTTGCCCTGAGCCGCTTCGCCGTTTACCTGCACCGTTGGTGCTGCGCACCACTCTGGCAGGCGCAGCGCCAGCGTGTACTCGACTACCTGTGGCTGGTTAAAGCGAATCGAGACCTGCTCATCCCACGGATAGTTACCCTCAATCTTTAGCGCCAGTGTCTGAGCGTCAACCGTAAACTGCGCCTCGGTACCGGCATAGAAGTTAATAAACAGCGCGTCCGGGCGTGGGGTAAAAATATAGTGACCGATGGCGACCAGCGTACGGGCGATGTTTGGTGGGCAGCAGGCGCAGCCGAACCAGCGTTGGCGCACGGGTTTAATGTGGTCGTAAATATGGTTATGCGGAATACTCTTGGGCTGCGTTTCCAGCGGGTTCACATAGAAGAAATGTTTGCCGTCCAGCGCCATCCCGCCCAGCACCGTATTGTAAAACGCGCGTTCCATGACATCGGCATAGTGCGCGTCGCCTTCCATTTCCAGCATGCGACGGGCAAACATCATCAGGCCGATGGAGGCGCAGCTTTCACCATAGGCGGTATCATTCGGTAAATCGTAATCGCTGGTGAAGGCCTCGCCGATCCCTTGCGAGCCAATACCGCCGGTGATGTACATCCGGCGCTGCACCATGTTATTCCAGATGCGCAGGCAGGTCTGGCGCTTTTCTTCGTCGTTCGTCATGCGGGCGATATGCGCCAGCCCGGTCATAAGATACACCGAACGTACCGCATGGCCGACGGCTTCGCTCTGTTGCGCCAGCGGTTTGTGGGCGTGGGTATAGGCTTTATCTTTGACCATCCATGCCTCGCCCCAGTTATCCCAGTGCCAGGTGCCCCCGCGCTTAGCAAACTCAATATCGTAATAGTACGGTTGTTGGCCGCGCTCTTCGAGAAAGAAGCGTGCCAGCGCCTGATAGCGTGGTTCCTGTGTGACTTCATACAGGCGCATCAGCGCCAGCTCAATTTCCGGATGACCCGGATAGCCACGTAACTGGCCTTCGTTTGGACCGAAAACGGTGTCGATGTGGTCGGCGAAGCGGCAGGCTATCTCCAGCAGCCGACGCTTGCCGGTGGCGTTAAAAAAGGCCACTGCGGCTTCAAACAGATGCCCGGCGCAGTACATCTCATGGCATTCCGCAACGTTGGTCCAGCGCAGCCCCGGCTCTTTAACGGTGTACCAGGTGTTGAGATAACCATCTTCACACTGCGCTTTTGCCAGCAGCTCGATGACCTCATCGGCGGTCTTCTCAAGTTGTGCGTCCGGCTTTTGACTGAGTGACCAGGCCACGGCTTCCAGCCATTTAGTCACATCGCTATCCTGAAATACCATGCCATAAAACTCACCGTGCTCAAGTCCGGCGGCAATGCGGTAGTTCATCAGCGCGTGGCTTGGCTCCGCTTCAGGGATTTCGTCGTTCAGCGCCTGCCATTGATAGGGGATAACGACGTCGCGAATCAGACGCTGGTACTCTCCTAAAAACGGGTCGGTGATGGTGATGTTATTCAGGTCGGCTTCAATCACATCAGACTGCATCATGTTTACCTCAAGAAATGTGTGAATGTCGTTGGTGAAGATCGGTTGAAATTTGCTGCATCATCAGGCCGTTGAGACGGCATTTGAGCAGGCACAGCGCCAGCGCGAGATGGAAAATTGCGGGTACGATGCTTTGCAGAAGGGTGATGCCCTGAATCGATGCTGCGGTCTGGTTTTCCAGTCCCGGTCGATAGGCCACCATAATCAGAATCAGGCTGATAATGCCCCCGGACGATGCCCATGAGAGCTTGATAAAAAAGAGGTTGAAGGCGAAGTTCATGCCGGATGAACGAACGCCATTTTTCCATTCACCGTAGTCATCGGCAAAGGCCATAATGGAGAAGTGCAGCGGCAGGGTGAAACCCAGCACCACGTTGTTGATTAAGATACAAACCAGCCACAGGGTCTGGTACTGCGGCCCGGTCGGCAGAAAGTACATGGCGATACCGAAGACGAACAGCGCCAGGTTGGTGTAAAAATACAGTTTCACCATATCAAAGCGGCGGGAGAGGGGATTGACGATAATCGCCCCGGCAATGGATGCCACGGTCACCACGCCAAAAAACAGCGACATAAATCCGGCGCTGCCCTGCAGGACATAAGAGATAAAGTACATGTAGCCGCCGCCGCGAATACATAGAATGTTCACTAGCAGGAAGGACATCACCAGCATCATCAAGAGCTGATCGTTTTTACGCAGCCCGGCCAGATGTTCGCGCAACGTAAAGCTGCCCGCCAGCGATAACGGTACGCGCTCTTTGACCCAGAAGAAGCACAGCAGAAACATCACCACACCCACGGTACACAGTACCGTTACGCCATATTGGTAGCCTTTTGCCAGGTTGCCCTGCCCAAAGACCTCCACCATCCACGGTAATCCTACCGCGACCAGGAAACCCGCAATGCCGCTTAATACAAAGCGCCAGGACTGACAAGACATCACCTGATCGTGTCGATTAGTCACCGCGTTAATCAGCGCACAGTATGGAACGTTGTTAGCGGTATAGCCGATGGAGAGCAGGAAGTAGGTGCCAAAGGCCCAGGCAATTTTCGCGTTTGGCCCCATATCCGGCACGGTGAAAGTCAGAATGCCGATTACGCCGAGCGGTACTGCGGTCCACAGTTGCCAGGGACGAAAACGACCCCAGCGGCTGCGGGTACGATCGGCAATCACGCCCATCACCGGGTCAGAAACAGCATCGAAAATACGCAGAACAAAAAACATCGCCCCCACAATGGCCGGGCTTAAGCCAAAAACATCGGTATAGAAAAAGAGCAAAAAGCCGCTTATCAAATCTGAGATGCAGTGCCCGCCGGCATCGCCTAATCCATAGCCTATCTTTTCGCGGGTCGAAAGCGTCTCGCCCGCGTCAATTGTCTGTACATCAGTATCCAGGTTATCAGCAATTGTCATAACCAATCCTCGAACAGGGGATGATTTAAAGAGTCATTACGGCTTATCTCTGACAGTTTTTACTAAACAAGCAACGGCGATGAGAATAGATCTGCTGTGGAGTATTGGTATATGACGTGTTTCTTTCTCTGTGAAAATGATCTTAATTTTTACTAGAAAAATATTTTTAATAGTGATCTTAATCACAAGTGCAGGGTGGAGGAGCACGATTAGCGGTTCTGCTAGTGACTCTGTGGGGAAATTACGTATTGTTAATCGTCTGTTGTGAGAGTGATATTCTTACGGCTAATGGAATCAGACGTCGACTGAAGAACGCGTGACAGGTGCAAACAAACGGAATGGCGAAAAAGACCCGAATTAAAGACATTGCCGCGGCATGCGGCGTTTCTATTGCTGCGGTTTCCCGGGCGCTGAAAGGGCAACCCGGTCTTGGCGAGGAGACGCGTCAGAGAATACTGACGATTGCGCAGGCTGAGGGCTACGATTTTGGCCGTTTGCGCAGCGGTCGTATTAAACGCTTACTTTTTTTGCTGCATCGCGAACACAATATCGCCAGCGCGTTACCTTTCTATTCCACGGTGATGCTCGGCGTGGCTGAGGCTTGTCGGGAAAATGACATTGCGATGAGTTTCTTACCCATCGGACCGGAAGACTCGGTGGCGGAGATGATTAACCTGCACCAGCCCGATGCGCTTATCTGCGCCGGTTATCTGGAAGCTGAAATACTTGCTGAATTGCGGAAGCTGGCATTGCCTGTGGCGCTGGTGGATCTGTGGGCCGCCGACTTTCCTTGCGTCAACCCAGATAATTTTCATGGCGGATTTATTGCTACACGTCACTTGCTTGAACAGGGACGCAAGCGCATTGCATTTCTTGGTCATTCGCAACGACATTACAGTATTCGCCAGCGCGTAGAAGGGTATCAGCAGGCGCTGTTTGACGCCGGACTCTCGCTTCCTGAGGAATATCGGGTTGAAGCGCCGCCAGTCAAAAATATTGAGCAGGCGCTGATTGAGGGGATGGACAAACTGCTGGCGCTGGCCCAGCCGCCGGACGCGATTTTTGCCTATAACGATATTGCCGCTCTGGTGGCGATGCGGGTCTGTGCGCGCAAAGGAATCAGGGTGCCGGAAGATATCGCCATTGTTGGATTCGATGATATTGATGCAGCGGCCTGGGCGCATCCGGCGTTAACCACCGTTGCGGTTGATAAGCGCGAGCTTGGACAGGATGCGTTTCGTTTGCTGCTCAATGAGCAAGGGGAACGAAATCTGCTGCTGCCGGTTCGTCTGGTGGTTCGTGAAAGCTCGCTCAGTTCAGCGCCACATTCACAGTTGCGCCCGACGCCGTAATCCGGCAAAGTCTCGCCATTACGACGAAAAGGCTCTCACTGTGAAACGACTCATCATTGGTATTTCTGGTGCAAGCGGGGCAATTTACGGCGTGCGCCTGTTGCAGGTATTGCGTGACGTCACTGATGTGGAAACCCACCTGGTGATGAGTGCCGCTGCCCGACAGACGCTGGCGCTGGAAACGGACCTCTCTGTGCGCGACGTGCAGGCGCTGGCAAATGTGAATCATGATACCCGTGATATCGCCGCCAGTATCTCCTCCGGCTCTTTTCAGACCGCCGGAATGGTTATTCTGCCTTGTTCAATCAAAACGCTTTCTGGCATCGTCCACAGTTACACCGATGGGTTGCTTACCCGTGCGGCAGATGTGGTGTTGAAAGAACGTCGTCCGCTGGTGCTGTGTGTACGCGAAACGCCGCTGCATCTGGGGCATTTGCGATTGATGACGCAGGCGGCAGAAATTGGGGCGGTAATTATGCCACCTGTCCCGGCGTTTTATCATCGTCCGCAAACGCTCGATGATGTGATTAATCAAACGGTTAATCGCGTGCTTGACCAGTTTGATATTACCCTTCCGCAGGACCTGTTCACCCGCTGGCAAGGGGCGTAAGCCGTTCCATCAGCGTGCAAAGAATCATCCGTTGCCCTGTTTCAGGGCAATTTTGTAACCGCGATCATATCCTCAACATTTAATTCGTTAAAACTCAACGAAACGCTGCGGTTCAACCGCCAGACCTGCTATCTTCAAAATCAGGACATTATTGCAACGTTTTATTAACATATTTAACGTCGAATATCCTCATCGACGTGAAAATGGCATAAGACATGCATGAAAAAGTCTGCAAACACACAACACAACGTAAAACATAATAAAATTACGCCACTTGAGGGTTATGTATGAAGAAGACGGTTCTTGCTTTGTCTTTGCTGGTAGGACTCTCCGCCACCGCGGCCAGCTACGCAGCACTTCCGCAGACGGTTCGTATTGGTACAGATACAACGTACGCTCCTTTTTCCTCTAAAGATGCCAAAGGCGACTTTGTCGGCTTCGATATCGATCTGGGAAATGAGATGTGTAAGCGCATGCAGATCAAATGCACCTGGGTTGCCAGTGACTTTGATGCGCTGATCCCATCGCTGAAAGCGAAAAAAATTGATGCCATCATCTCCTCGCTTTCTATCACCGAAAAGCGTCAGCAAGAGATTGCGTTCTCAGACAAACTTTACGCTGCAGACTCACGTCTGATCGCCGCGAAAGGCTCCCCAATTCAGCCGACTCTGGATTCCCTCAAGGGTAAACACGTTGGCGTCCTGCAAGGCTCTACTCAGGAAGCCTATGCCAATGACAACTGGCGCAGTAAAGGCGTGGACGTGGTGGCCTATGCGAACCAGGACCTCATCTATTCTGACCTGACGGCAGGCCGTCTGGACGCGGCATTGCAAGATGAAGTCGCGGCCAGCGAAGGCTTCCTGAAGCAGCCTGCTGGTAAGGATTACGCTTTTGCCGGTCCGTCGGTGAAAGATAAAAAATACTTTGGTGACGGAACCGGGATTGGCTTGCGCAAAGATGATGCAGAGCTGAAAGCCGCTTTCGACAAAGCGCTGGGCGAACTGCGTAAAGACGGCACCTACGACAAAATGGCGAGCAAATATTTTAATTTTAATGTCTACGGCGATTAATACAGCGGCGTGGGGAATTGACTGCACCATTGCGGGTAACCATTTCGGTGCATAATAAATTCAGTGCACTGTTTTGGTGCTTTTATCGCTGACTTAATAAGCATGAGTGCATACTTAAGCGCTTTTCATGCAAATAAATACCGCCGACAGGGTAGAATGCTTTGCCTTGTCGGCCTGATTAATGGCACGATAACTGCACCTGGTCCTGTAAAGATCCCCTATAAAAGACAGTCTGTTGAGGATAGTTATGAAAAAACTGGTGTTGTCTCTTTCTCTGGTTCTGGCTTTCTCCAGTGCTACCGCAGCATTTGCAGCCATTCCGCAAAAAATTCGTATCGGTACCGATCCTACTTATGCGCCGTTCGAATCGAAGAATGCGCAGGGTGAATTAGTCGGTTTTGATATCGATCTGGCTAAAGAGCTGTGCAAACGTATCAATACGCAATGTACCTTCGTGGAAAACCCGCTGGACGCGCTGATCCCTTCGCTAAAAGCGAAGAAAATCGATGCCATCATGTCCTCGCTTTCCATTACTGAAAAACGTCAGCAGGAAATCGCATTTACCGACAAGCTTTATGCAGCCGATTCGCGGCTGGTTGTCGCTAAAGATTCTGCTATTCAGCCGACCATTGAGTCGCTGAAAGGCAAACGTGTTGGTGTGCTGCAGGGCACTACCCAGGAAACATTCGGCAACGAACACTGGGCGCCAAAAGGTATTGAGATTGTCTCTTATCAGGGGCAGGACAATATCTATTCTGACCTGACTGCCGGGCGTATTGACGCCGCGTTCCAGGATGAAGTCGCGGCTAGCGAAGGCTTCCTGAAACATCCAGTCGGTAAAGATTACAAATTCGGCGGCCCGTCTGTAAAAGACGAGAAGTTGTTCGGCGTGGGTACCGGTATGGGGCTGCGCAAAGACGATAACGAACTGCGCGAAGCGCTGAATAAAGCCTTTGCCGAAATGCGAGCTGACGGTACTTACGAGAAGCTGGCGAAAAAGTACTTCGATTTTGATGTTTACGGCGGTTAATTACCGCAGGTGCTGATAAAGCCCGTAGATTTTTGACGCGTTGAATTTATGCCCGATGGCACCGCGCTTATCCGGCCTACGGTGATTTTGTAGGCCGGATAAGGCAAGGCCGCCATCCGGCATTTAACGGTTAGTCTGAAATCAAAAGAGGCTTACTACTCCACCACACACGACAGGACAGGCAGCATGTTGTATGGCTTTTCAGGTGTTATTTTACAGGGCGCAATTGTTACGCTGGAGCTGGCACTCAGCTCGGTGGTACTGGCGGTTCTGATAGGTCTTGTCGGCGCAGCAGCAAAGCTGTCGCAAAGCCGGGCAATGGGGCTTATTTTCGAAGGGTACACAACGCTAATCCGCGGCGTGCCCGATCTGGTCTTAATGCTGCTCATCTTCTACGGATTACAAATCGCGCTGAATACCATTACCGATGCCATCGGTATCGGCCAGATTGATATTGATCCGATGGTTGCGGGCATTATCACCCTTGGATTTATCTACGGTGCCTACTTTACCGAAACTTTTCGCGGTGCGTTTATGGCTGTACCAAAAGGCCATATTGAAGCCGCGACGGCGTTTGGCTTTACCAGCTCACAAATATTTCGTCGCATTATGTTCCCGGCGATGATGCGTTATGCCTTACCGGGAATCGGTAATAACTGGCAGGTTATTCTTAAGGCTACGGCGCTGGTATCGTTGCTTGGACTTGAAGACGTAGTGAAAGCGACTCAGCTTGCCGGGAAGAGTACCTGGGAGCCGTTCTATTTTGCCGTCGTGTGCGGGGTCATCTATCTGGTGTTTACCACTGTTTCTAATGGTGTGCTGCTGTACCTTGAGCGCCGCTATTCCGTGGGTGTGAAGAGGGCTGACCTGTGATCGAGATTATTCAGGAATACTGGAAGTCCCTGCTGTGGACCGACGGATATCGCTATACTGGCGTCGCTATCACCCTGTGGCTTTTGATTTCGTCAGTAGTGATGGGCGGAATACTGGCTCTCTTTTTGGCGATTGGTCGCGTTTCCAGTAATAAATTTATCCAGTTTCCCATCTGGCTGTTCACCTATATTTTTCGTGGCACGCCGCTGTACGTTCAGCTACTGGTGTTTTATTCCGGGATGTATACGCTGGAGATAGTCAAAGGAACGGACTTCCTCAACGCGTTTTTCCGCAGCGGGCTGAATTGCACCGTGCTGGCGCTGACGCTGAATACCTGCGCCTATACCACGGAGATTTTCGCCGGGGCTATCCGTTCCGTGCCTCACGGTGAGATTGAGGCTGCGCGCGCATACGGTTTCTCGTCATTCAAACTGTATCGCTGCATTATTTTACCTTCCGCGTTGCGTATTGCGCTGCCGGCATACAGCAATGAAGTCATTTTAATGCTGCACTCAACGGCGCTGGCATTTACTGCAACGGTACCTGATTTGTTGAAAATCGCTCGCGATATCAACTCGGCAACATATCAGCCGTTTACCGCCTTCGGTATTGCCGCTGTGCTGTATTTGATTATTTCGTATGTCCTGATCAGTCTGTTCCGTAAAGCGGAAAAACGCTGGTTGCAGCATGTATCCTCTAAATGATTCGAGTAACACGATGTCTGAAAATAAATTAAACGTTATCGATTTACATAAGCACTACGGCGAACATGAAGTGCTGAAAGGGGTATCGCTGCAGGCCAACGCGGGTGATGTTATCAGCATTATTGGCTCGTCAGGTTCCGGTAAAAGTACCTTCCTGCGCTGCATTAACTTTCTTGAGAAACCGAGTGCCGGGTCGATTATCGTCAGCGGTCAGAACATTGGTCTGGTGCGCGATAAAGACGGCCAGTTGAAAGTTGCGGACAAAAATCAGCTACGCCTGCTGCGTACGCGTCTGACGATGGTCTTTCAGCACTTTAATCTGTGGAGCCACATGACAGTGCTGGAAAACGTCATGGAAGCGCCGATTCAGGTGTTGGGGCTGAGCAAGCAGGAAGCTCGCGACCGTGCGGTGAAGTATTTGGCTAAAGTGGGCATTGATGAGCGCGCACAGGGCAAATATCCGGTGCACCTGTCCGGTGGTCAGCAGCAGCGTGTTTCCATTGCCCGTGCGCTGGCGATGGAACCGGAAGTGTTATTGTTTGATGAACCTACGTCAGCGCTTGATCCTGAGCTGGTGGGTGAAGTGCTGCGCATTATGCAACAGCTGGCTGAAGAGGGGAAAACCATGGTGGTGGTGACCCACGAAATGGGGTTTGCCCGTCATGTTTCCACGCACGTGATTTTCCTGCATCAGGGGAAAATTGAGGAAGAGGGTGACCCGGAGCAGGTATTTGGTAATCCGCAAAGCCCGCGTTTGCAGCAGTTTCTTAAAGGATCGCTGAAATAAGTCAACAGCCCGGAGGCGTTACGCTTTCCGGGCTTACAATTTTAGCGCGTCGCGCTCCAGCCGAAACACCCAGTCGTCGTAGGCGATGCCGTCAATCTCATACGCCTTTTCCAGTACCTGCGTACGTACAAAGCCTGTCTTTTCCAGAATACGGATTGAACCTTTATTATCCGCCAGCGCGTATGCGTTTATCGCCGTCACACCTGCATGCTCGAAGGCATACTGGCACACTGCTCGGACGGCTTCACTGGCAATACCTTTCCCCTGAGCCTGTGGCATGATGGCGTAGCCGAGGTCGGCTTCCTGCGGGTAAAGATGGCTGATTTGCAGACCAATATCGCCAAGTGGCGTCGGGTTGTTATGCTCACGGATGACGAAAGTGTGCTGTGCGGCCAGACGTCTGGCGAATAACAGCCGCGTATCTTTCGCCGGGGTGATGTTGCCCATATAGCGCATGACTTCAGGACATTCACGGAGTTTCTGGAAAAATGACCAGTCAGAAAATTGAAACAAAGAGAGGGTAAGTCGGGGAGTCGATATTATCGCCATAACGTCGCCATTGCGGAAATCTGGTCTATAACCTTACCACCACAACGGCGACTGTGAATAGCGCTTAGGGGTTATCGGATGACATCCGCCAGCGCTTCTTCTAAATCGTACCAGCGAAACGTAAAACCGGAAGCTTCCAGGCGTTTGGGCAATGCGCGTTGTCCACCAAGGACCAGTACTGACGATTCCCCCATCAGCAGTCGCATAGCGGTGGCGGGAACGCGCAGAATGGCAGGGCGGTTCAGAGCGTGACCCAGCGCGTGGGCAAACTGCTCATTGTGCACTGGGTATGGCGAAACCATATTGAAGGGACCGCGTAGATCGTTATTCAGCAGCCAGATAATTCCGTTGACCATATCATCAACATGGATCCAGGCCATATACTGGCGTCCATTACCGATCGGGCCGCCTAAGCCAAGACGAAACGGCGGGACCATTTTTGCCAGAATGCCGCCTGCTGAGGCCAGTACCACGCCGGTACGCAGCATACACACGCGGGTTTTGTCGCTTTGCGCAGTGCTGGCAATTTGCTCCCAGCGGGCGCACAGCTTGTGGGTAAATTCGTTATGCGGTGGCTCTTCTTCCGTAACCACAACTTCGCCCAAATCGCCGTAGTAACCGGTAGCGGAACCGGAGATTAACACTGAGGGCGGCGTCTCGCTGGCATTGATTAAATCGACCAGTTTCTGCGTAATGCCCCAACGGCTCTGGCACAAGCGTTCCTTTTGCTGTGCGCTCCAGCGCTTATCTGCAATAGGCTCTCCGGCAAGGTTAATCACGGCATCAATATTATTGAGATGTTGCCGCTCTTCCAGTCCTTTCCATAACGTGACCCGAGAGTCGAGAATCTGACGAGCCTTATCAGGGGTACGTGTCACTACGATTATCTGATGCCCCAGTTCCAGCAGGCAGGGGATCAGATGACGTCCAATCAGGCCAGTACCGCCGGTAATCAGAATCTGCATGTCGCCTCCCGGGTTACGTTTTAGCGCTGCCAGCTCAGCGTCATTGATACTGAGTCGGCGTAACGCAATGCGTGAAGTTTATCTATCTCGACTTCAGCATAAGTGACCCAGTGATGTTCGCGTGCGATATCGAGCACATCTTGAGTTAATTTTTCTAACAATGAGAAGCGGTTACCCTCCACGTGGGCAATGATGCTTTTGGTTATAGTGCGGTAATTCAGCGCGTCGTTGATATCTTCGCTGGTACGCGCTTTGTCTGCCGGATAGTGAATGGCAATGTTGATGACGATATCCTGGCGGTTAAGGATCTCCTCTTCTTTAATGCCGATAAAGGTGCGCAGACGAAGGTTTTTTATACGAATAATAGCGTCAGGTTGTGACATTGCAGGTTTCCTCCATGTATGAACCTCTGCATGATACACGAGAACCGAATTGCGTCACCGCTTCTCACTCAGTGCTTGCTGCATGGCGCGTTCCGTGGCAGGACGCGTACGGATGCGTTCGTGCCAGTTATTGACCGCCGGGTAATTGTCGAGGTCGATGCGCTGACGCTGATGGGCGTGGATCCACGGCCAGCAGGCAATGTCAGCAATGCTGTAGTGATCGCCTCCCAGCCAGGGTGACGTTTCCAGACGTTTATTCATCACGTTGTACAGGCGCTGGGTTTCAACCTGGTATCTTTCAATAGCGTAAGGGATCGTTTGCGGAGCGTAATGACTGAAATGATGATTCTGCCCCAGCATGGGACCCAGACCGCTGACCTGCCAGAACAGCCACTGCAGTGTGGTGTGGCGTTCGCGTAATTCACCGCTGAGCAGCTTACCGCTCTTCTCCGCCAGATAGAGTAAAATTTCTCCGGACTCAAACAAGCTGATGGGCCTTCCGCCATCTTCCGGCGCATGATCGATAATGGCCGGGATTTTATTGTTCGGCGAGATCAGCAGAAAATCGGGGCGAAACTGGCTGCCTTTGCTGATATCGACATGAATCAGACGGTATTGCAGCTGTGCCTCTTCAAGAAACAGCGTGATTTTGTGACCGTTTGGCGATGGCGTGTAATAGAGATCGATCATTTTCAGCATCCGTTTTGTCATGAACCGGGTCATTACAAGTATAGAGCCTGTTGGCGTGCGTGAGTTTTCATCAAGTGACAGCGAGAGAAAGACTCTATATTTTGAAGGCAAGCCAATACACTTCAGAGGACATTATGAGCAAATCTGCAATTACGCTGTGGTCAGATGCCAATTTTTTCTCCCCCTACGTGCTGTCTGTTTATGTCGCTCTGCAAGAGAAGGGGCTACCTTTCACGCTGAAAACCGTTGATCTCAATAGTGGTGAACACTTGCATCCTTCATGGCAAGGTTACGCCTTGACGCGCCGCGTACCGGTTCTTGAGATCGATGGTTTTGAACTGAGCGAATCATCAGCGATTACGGAATTCCTGGAAGAGAGCTTTGCACCGCCACAGTGGGAGCGTATCTACCCACACGATGTACAAAAGCGCGCTCGGGCGCGCCAGGTTCAGGCGTGGATCCGCAGCGATTTAATGCCTATCCGTGAGGAACGATCAACAGATGTCGTTTTTGCTGGCGTGAAGAAAGGACCGTTAAGCGAAGCGGGAAAAGCCAGTGCGGAAAAACTGTTCGCTACTGCGAGCAGTTTACTGAGCCACGGTAAGCAGAATTTATTTGGCGAATGGTGTATCGCTGACTGTGATTTAGCGCTAATGCTTAATCGCCTGGTCCTGAATGGTGATGAGGTTCCAGAAGCGCTTGCGGAATACGCCACCTTCCAGTGGCAGCGCGCTTCAGTACAGCGTTTTATCGCGCTTTCAGCGAAGCGTTCCTGCTGAAAAACGGGCCGTAATCCAGTATCATTACAAGGTGATTTTCAGCGAGGAGTGAGTGATGAAACTGATGTTCGCATCGGACATTCATGGTTCGTTGCCAGCCACGGAACGCGTACTCGAACGGTTTGCTGCAAGCGGCGCGCAATGGCTGGTGATATTGGGTGATGTTTTAAACCACGGGCCGCGTAATGCGCTTCCAGAAGGCTATGCACCTGCGCAGGTTGCTGAACGGCTGAATGAGCTGGCATCGCGAATTATTGCGGTGCGTGGTAATTGCGACAGCGAAGTGGATCAGATGCTCCTGCATTTTCCGATGACTGCGCCGTGGCAGCAAATTCTGACAGAAAACCAGCGACTCTTTTTGACGCACGGACACCTTTTGGGCCCGCAAAATATGCCGGCGCTCAATGCGGGCGATGTTCTGGTTTATGGGCATACTCATCTGCCGGTTGCTGAGCGGCGCGAGGGTATCTATCATTTCAATCCCGGCTCGGTAAGCATCCCGAAAGGGGGCTTTGCGGCAAGTTACGGGATTCTGGATGATAATGTTCTCAGCGTAATGGCACTCAATGATCAAAGTGTTATTGCACAGGTCGAGATTAATCCGTAATTTACCCCACAAACATAAACGCGCCGTAAGAGCGCCAGAAAAAAGAAGGTTTCCTGATGGTGGAACAGCGTCGTTTGGCAAGTACTGAATGGGTGGATATTGTGAATGAAGACAACGAAGTCATTGCACAGTCCAGCCGGGAACAAATGCGGGCGCAACGCTTACGCCATCGTGCAACGTATATCGTTGTGCATGATGGTATGGGCAAAATTCTGGTTCAACGTCGCACTGAGACAAAAGATTTTTTGCCCGGCATGCTGGATGCCACCGCAGGCGGTGTGGTTCAGGCTGACGAGCAGATGCTGGAATCAGCGCGTCGTGAAGCAGAAGAGGAACTGGGGATTGCGGGCGTGCCGTTTGCCGAGCATGGTCAGTTTTACTTTGAAGATCAGAACTGTCGCGTATGGGGCGGGTTGTTTAGCTGCGTTTCCCACGGACCGTTTGCGCTTCAGGAAGATGAGGTCAGTGAAGTTTGCTGGTTGACGCCGGAAGAAATTACCGCGCGCTGCGACGAATTTACACCGGACTCCCTGAAAGCCCTGGCGCTGTGGATGACCCGCAACGCCAAGAATGAAGGGGCGAAAGCCGAAAAGCAGGAAGAAGCTGAGTAAACTCTGTTCATCCGGCCTACTGCGTCGAGAAATCGAGTAGGCCGGACGCACACTTTTTAATGGTAACCCATCATCTGCGCGCCAATCACCACCACGCTGGACATAATAAACAGCAGTCCCAACAGCGTAGCACCTACCTTCAGCCAGTTACGAAAATCCACCCGACAAACGCCTAACGTAGCCATCAGAGATGCTGACGTCGGATAGATAATATGACTGAATCCGTCGCCAAACTGGAAGGCCAGGACTGTGACCTGACGGTTTACGCCAACCAGATCGCCCAACGGTGCCAGTAGCGGCATGGTTAACGCAGCCTGACCAGAGCCGGAAGTGACGAAGAAATTAAAAACTGCCTGGAACAACAGCATAAACCACGCCGCGATGGCGTTATCCAGCCCGCTGATGCCATTGGCAATGCTGTGCAGCAGAGTGTTTAACACGCTGGCTTCACCCGCCTCTCCATTACCGACCAGCAGTAAAATGCCTTTGGCAAAACCAACCAGCAGGGCAGGGGCAATCATCATTCGTGCACCCTCAGTGAATGAGGAGGCCATGATGTTGACAGTCATGCCGTTGAGCCGAAACACGACGCCGATAATGCCAATCACCAGACCCATCGTGAAGAACTGACTGGCGATCTCAGGAATAAACCACGCGTTGGCGATAACGCCCCAGACAACCCAAATCATCACCGCGGTCAGCACCAGTAGCACTAACCAGTCGCCCAGCGTGAAGCGTCGTTCCACGACTTCGTCCTGCTGCTCGCGAAAGAAGCGGTCGGATTCATGTACCCGGGACAAAAGCGGATTCTTTTTGATTCGCGCCGCATAGGCCAGCGTGAAGGTCAGCCCGATTAGTGTAGCGATCACCCAGACCACGATGCGTAGCCCGGAACCAGAGAGCACCGGTACCCCCGCAATACCTTGCGCGACCACCACGCAAAATGGGTTCATCCATGAGCTGGCGAAACCAATCTGAGTCGCGATATAGGTAACCAGCACGGTGGTGATACTGTCGTAACCTAGCCGTACCATCAAAGGCGCGATGATAATGGCAAAGGCAACAGCCTCTTCCCCCATGCCAAACACCGCGCCGCCTAAGGAGAAGAGAATAAACAGCACTGGGATAAACAGGACCTCGTTGCCCCGCGTATGGCGAATGAGCGCCAGGATGCCGTTATCAATGGTACCGGTACGCATAACGATGCCGAATGCGCCGCCAATGACCAGCATAAACATAATGATGCCGACAGCAGTGCCGAATTTCGAGCCGGAGGTTAATCCTTCAAACGGGAAATTCATCAGGCCTGGGCGTTCATCTCCGGTGGTGAATAACTGCACCCGGTGATACTGCTCTTCACCTGCGTCGTTGGTCAGAATACGAAAGGAATGGGGGTCAACCACCTTACGGGTTTTGGTTTGTCCATCAATCTGATACTGCACTTCCTGGCTGTCGAACATCCCGACGGGAACAACCCATGTCGCCAGACTGGTTAAAACGGCGACGAAAAAAATAATCACCAGCGTATCGGGCATCGCCCATTTTTTAGCTGGCTGTGATTCTGTTACTGCTGACATGAAAGACTATCCCTGTTGCAACGCAAAAGAGAGTAAGTATGCGAACAGAAGAATAGTTATTCATTGATGCAGCGCATCCAGGCAAATGTTTCAGATTATGCCAAAAGGGAAATAGACATAAAAAAACCGGAAATATCAGCTATTTCCGGTTTGATAAGCAGATGTGTTACCGGATAAGAGATCCGGCACACTCGGCAGATTACTGCTGCTGGGAAGACTGGATCGCGGTCAGTGCGATGGTGTAGACGATATCGTCTACCAGCGCGCCACGAGACAGGTCGTTCACCGGCTTGCGCATACCCTGCAGCATTGGCCCGATGGAGATCAGGTCGGCAGAACGCTGTACCGCTTTGTAAGTGGTGTTACCGGTGTTCAGATCCGGGAAGATGAACACGGTAGCGCGACCTGCAACCGGAGAGTTCGGCGCTTTGGATTTCGCTACGTCAGCCATAACAGCGGCGTCGTACTGCAGCGGACCGTCGATCATCAGGTCAGGACGTTTTTCCTGTGCCAGACGGGTTGCTTCGCGAACTTTCTCTACGTCACTACCTGCACCAGAAGTACCGGTGGAGTAGGAGAGCATCGCTACGCGCGGTTCGATACCGAAGGCAATTGCGGAATCAGCGGACTGAATCGCGATTTCTGCCAGCTGCTCTGCAGTCGGATCCGGGTTGATCGCGCAGTCGCCGTAAACGTAAACCTGATCCGGCAGCAGCATGAAGAACACGGAAGACACCAGAGAGCTACCCGGTGCAGTTTTGATCAGCTGCAGCGGCGGACGGATGGTGTTCGCGGTGGTGTGTACTGCACCAGAAACCAGACCGTCAACATCGTCCTGTTCCAGCATCAGGGTACCGAGAACCACGTTGTCTTCCAGCTGTTCGCGGGCAACGGTTTCGGTCATACCTTTGTTTTTACGCAGTTCGACCAGGCGAGCAACGTAGCTTTCGCGAACCACATCTGGATCAACGATTTCTACACCAGCGCCCAGTTCAACGCCCTGAGAGGCTGCAACGCGGGTGATCTCATCCGGGTTACCCAGCAGTACGCAGGTTGCGATACCACGTTCAGCACAGATAGCAGCCGCTTTAACGGTACGCGGTTCGTCGCCTTCCGGCAGAACAACACGTTTGCCCGCTTTGCGCGCCAGCTCGGTCAACTGATAACGGAACGCCGGTGGAGACAGACGACGGCTGCGTTCAGAAGTCGCGGTCAGAGATTCAATCCAGTCAGCATTGATGTAGTTAGCAACGTATTCCTGAACTTTCTCAATGCGCTCGTGATCGTCAACCGGAACTTCCAGGTTGAAGCTCTGCAGGCTCAGAGAGGTCTGCCAGGTGTTGGTGTTTACCATGAATACCGGCAGGCC
>OFOU01000525.1_pt1 | contig 31861 bp, 47 predicted proteins | sample 1542061 | NCBI WGS metagenome assembly OFOU01 (sample SAMN04209239, study PRJEB22552) | human gut metagenome | biome: gut; material: feces | host: Homo sapiens | place: USA: Oklahoma
AGAACACCAGCCTTCCAAGCTGGATACGTGGGTTCGATTCCCATCACCCGCTTTTCCGTAGAAATACGGAGAGCCTTTTGAAAAGGGGATATTAAAATGAGTCTGTAGCTCAGCTGGATAGAGCAACGGCCTTCTAAGCCGTAGGTCGAGGGTTCGAATCCCCCCAGGCTCGTTATGGTGGGTATGGTGCAGTTGGTTAGCGCGCCAGATTGTGGTTCTGGATATCGTGGGTTCGAGTCCCACTACCCACCCTTTTCTTTTATAATTCAAACTGGCATGCAGTGTCAGAAATAAAGTCTTTAATGGGCTATCGCCAAGCGGTAAGGCACAGGACTTTGACTCCTGCATTCGCTGGTTCGAATCCAGCTAGCCCAGTTATCTCGGGAAGCTGAGAAGAAATAGTGAGGGCGTGTAGCTCAGTTGGTAGAGCACTTGACTTTTAATCAAGTTGTCCGGGGTTCGAATCCCCGCACGCTCACTGTGAAACAAGCGAATATGCTTGTTTTATTTTTTGTATAGGCGACGTGCTAAAGTCCGGGGATGCCCGGAAATTTGGAGGTTGCTTACAAAGTCCCGAGATATGCCTTTTGGCGTTTTCGGTGATCGAAATATAACATGCGGATGTGGCGGAACTGGCAGACGCGCTAGACTTAGGATCTAGTGGGAGACCGTGCAGGTTCGATTCCTGTCATCCGCAGTACAAAAGCCTAGTTTTACTGGGCTTTTTTAATTTCGTGTTGCATACCGTGTTGCATATTTTCAAAATAATCGTTTGCCCTTGCATCCATATCACTTGTTTTATCTACCATTGCATGTCTGTAAACTTCTTTCAAAACTCTGTCACTCCCCCATCCTCCACGTTGCATAATATACGCATCAGGTATGCCTATCGCGTGTTGGACGCTTGCGCAGTAGTGCCTAAGATCATGAAATCGGAAATGAGGTATGCCGGTACGTTTTAGAATATCCCGAAACCGATCCGTGATCATGGAAGGGTTCAGACTTGTTATTTGTCCGTTTTTGCTTAATTTACTTATGACGAAATCCGGAAATCTGATATACCTGTCTCCTGAATAGGATTTCGGGGATTTTATTACCCAATTACGCTCAGAATCCAAAACCATCGATTTACTTACATGGGCAACCCCATCTTTTATATCAGATGCATCTAGAGCGCATATCTCACCGCGCCTCATAGGTCCGAATGCGGCAAGGAGGATAGGAATCTCCATCTCATCATTTTTTACATACTCTATCAGTTTCTTTATTTCTTCGTCAGACGGAATATACAGCTCGGGGCGTACTTTTTTAGGGAGAGTAGTATTAAGCTGTAAGTCTGGGCGATATACGCCTAAAACAGCCGACAGTAATCCGTGGATATTCCTAACGGTTTTTGGAGATTTTCCGGAAGCCTCCTCATTTATTGCTATCTGGATCATGTCACAGGTGATATCTTTTAGTTTTAATGGCATAAGTGTAGGGAGATTGCGCTCACGCTGCCGTTTATATTCTCTGATTGTAGCAGGAGACAATGTCTTATTTTTGCTCTCGATATATCGGTCGTAGGCAGCTCCTAGCGTAATATTTTCCACGGTGATTCCGGCATCTTTATTAGCCGCCCATTCAGCCGCTATCTGCTCACATTTTCGTTTTCCTCTGGCTGTTGGGTCGTCACAGGTAAAAGATTCGTATATGCGCTTTTTCTTCACAGTACCATCTTTCTGACGAATATTCTCCGTATGGGAATAGACTAGGCATCTCCATGACCCTGATGGTAATTTTTTTGCTGTTGCCATAAAATCATCTTCCTTTCTTTTTTTTGGTATAAAAATAACAGCCATCGAAAATATGTTCCGATTGCAAGCTGCTCCCGAAGATGATACAATATTTCTGACCAAAGTATTGCATATCCCCGGATATGTATTTCCGTCCTGGTGTTGGCGCACCGGGGCGGTTTTTTAATTTTCAAGCGACAAACTTTTTTCGCTTGAATTCTTATTACTGAACTGGCAACTCAAATGTTGCAGTGTGTTCTGTATAATTGTTATCATACAAAGAGACTATTATTTTAATGTTGTCACTCGCATTGTTCAGAGCAATACACTCTTGCGCGCCAACGCATTTTGCACCTACAGGAATCTGCTGCGGGTAAGTCGTTGAAGTTAATGGATAGGTTTCAGCAATCTCTCCGGCACTGTCTATAATTTGGAACGAAGTAGAGCCAATGAATAAGTCTTGAAGGTCATTCTGATAACCGATATTTTCATAATCGTAATTTAGATAAATAACTTGAGCTGGCGTTTTATCTGAATATTGATTACGTTCTTCTGTTTGAGTAACGGAAGTAAAAGTTAAAGACCATAAACCATCAACAGTCCATGTTTCATTCAAACCATATACTTTGTTTTGCTCTTCTTGTTTGCTCTCAAGGTCGGAATCGGAGAAATCCGAAGTTTCTTCTTGCTGCGCTTTTTTCTCTAATTCTGCTATTTGCGCTTTTAATTCCTTGTTTTCTCTTTTTAACGAATCCATTTCGGAAGAATTATTACTACAAGCTGTCATGGATGCCGCCAGTATTCCAGCAATCATCATTGTTACAATTTTTTTCTTCATATTCTTTTCCTCTCTTTCCCCCGTTCCTTTAACACCACTTTTTTATATAATCGCCGCAGCGGTTATACCTCTTCCATGACTGCCAGATTCGGAATGAAGAAGATAATGTAATTGTCTATCTTCGCATATTCTCCGTATTTTTCCGTGTAGCAGTCGATACATTCCTGTAAAAATTGTTCTGTTACGCCCAAATATTCTGCTGTCTCGTGTCGAGAATGACATCCGGCGCGGAACGCTTGTATAATTCCGGTCAGTCCGATCAGCTTGTTATACCCCCAAAGCCTTGCTTGTCGTTCCTGTTTGCGATTCTGGAAGTCGGATAAATCTGTTATATCTCCGACAGTTGTATAGTAATGCCCCAGTTCTTCCGCGAGGACGCAGGCTTTTTCAGCGCCATTATCTACAGACGTATTAATTGCGATATTTCCATCTATATAGATACCTTTTAGGTTTTCTTCTCCGAGATAATAATTATGCACTTTTACCGCATTTTCAAAGGCTTCTTGTTCTAATTGTTCAAGTTTATTCAAATAAATCCCTCCACGTGTTTTTATCATAGTATCAGATTTGATGTGCAATAATATGGACTTATTTATTTTCTTGCTTAATAAATTTTGCAAATTCTTTTATGCGGTCAAGCTGTTCTTCTGTATATTCTGTTCCATCAAAATGAGCGGCTATAGTAATAGGTTGGTCAACAACTTCGTTAGTCCAACCCATTAAATATGCAGGGGATACCTGTAATGCGTTTGCAATATCTTCTAATTTATCAACAGGCATATTTTTTATGTATCCTGTTTCGTATCTTTGTAAAGTAGATTTACTGATTCCGACCTTATCAGAAAGTGTTTGGTATGACATATCTAATTCTTCTCGTCTCTTTTTCATACGAGACATTATATCTTGCATTTTTTCAGAAATTTCTTTTTCACTCATATCTGCACCTCCGTATAAACTAATTATAAACTATTTTTTCATATTTGCAACAGATAATTTAGTAAAAACAAAAAAATGTTGCAAATATGGGTTGACAATACCAAAATGCAGGTGTAATATAAAAACATCCCAAATATGCAACGAAAGGAGGGCGAAGAATGTCGTTCGATAAATTAAAAGGGAAAATGACGGAGAGACACGTATCACAAGAAAAATTATCTAAGGTATTGGGTATTACTGTACAATCGCTAAATGCAAAGTTAAACGGGAGAAGCCAATTTACTTTGGAAGAGGTGGTTAAGATTTCCGAACATTTGAAATTAGATAATCCTGTCGATATTTTTTTTAATCCGAGCGTCTCAAAAATGCAACACATAATTGAACCAGAAGAGGAGGAAGTGTGAAAACAAAAGAACTGCAAGGAGGGCCATTCCTTACAGTTTTTCGCCAAATTTGTTTACCCTATGTACTTTGCAGGTTTTCACCGCACTCGATGGCCCCAAGCACTTCTATCAAGTACTTTGCCACTTTCGCAGTTTTGGTTCTGCAATATGCCCGAATGCTGACAAATTATAAGGAATACACGATACGGTGAAGCATTTTAACGAGTGCCGTCTCATGGGTTTTATACTCCTTCTCTGAGTGCGTAACGCCGTATCAGTAATTACATTTGACCAGTTTTAGGTGCTTTGGTGCCACCATTGTGACCTTATATTAAGAGAACAGGCAATTTCAAAAATTCGGTCAAAAGACCAACTCCTTTCATTGCCTCATAGGCATGAAAGAATTTTATCATAATATGAAAAATATTTCAAAGTACAAAACATTAGATTATCTGTTTTAGACAGATCCAAAAGAGGAGGTGGATTAAATGCCGAAAGTAGAATTTCTTACAAGGCAGCAGAAAAGAGAACGTACAGTAGACGAGATTATCGACATATACCGAAAGCGGAAACACATCACAAAAAGTGATCTCGCAAAAAAGATCAATATGCCACGTTCTACTTTTAATGTGAAAGTAAGTAAGAATCAGGGAGAGATGAAATTGGAAGTGTTATGGGGTATCCTAGACGTTTTAGAAGTGCCGGCAGAGGAGCGGGCAAAAATTTTATTGTAAGAGGAAGGACAAGTATGGAAGAAATTAAATTACCGGCAGTGCCAGAGCTGGCATTAATCCCGATCGAGCGGAGAAATTTTCCGGAAGCGGATCACAAGCGGGAGAAACGAAAGATCCAACGCAAAAGAAAAGAAAGAGACAGCGCTGCAAGAGGACTGATCGCGGTAACAGTCGCAAGCATGATGTTAAATGCGGTGATGGCTGTGATTATTTATATCTTGCAGGCAGGACCGATCTAAGGAGGTGAGCGAAGATGATCAAAGGAGCGAAGACGATCGCAGAGTATGCGATCCGCAAGTGGATCAACCAGAACTTTTATTGTGACTGCGTACACATCACGGAAATGCACGGAAACGAGGCATTTATAGAGGATAAAACAGGAGATTGCATGATCGTTGTTTATGATCCGGCCACAAGTCAGGTAATGGCAAAATAAAATGCGCCCATAAATGAGGCGGCAACCTCAGGGCGCACTGATAATTAACCTATTTTATATTAACACAAGGAGGTAAAGATGTACATAGGTATCGGACCGGAATTCCCAAAACGGGTTCTCGAAGAAGATGCGTTTTCATATGCATGCGATCGTATCTATTCCGGAACAGAGGAAGAGCAGGATGTTGCAATGCAGATCTTCCGGGAAGCTGAGACCTTCCATCTTGCGGCGCTTGAGCTGGTAGAGTGGTTTTATTCCGGTAATTGGATAAAGGGGGATGATCCGTGCAGCGGGGAGAGATGATCCATATCTGGATGATCCGGTATTCCGACGGATCTCTTGAGTGTAGCTCCAAAGCATACGAGGAAGTGGTTCGGATTGCAGAAGAGTATATCAAAGGCACTGATCTGACATATTTGATTATTGAGTAGGAGGAATCATGGAACCGTATAAAATATTTGATTTCCCAGATGAATCCGCTTGGATTAAAGGGCGGATGAATGGGATTGGCGGCAGTGATGCGAGCGCCGTCGTTGGTATGAATCCATACAAGAGTAATATTGATCTTTTCGAAGAGAAGATCGGAAGAAAGATCCCGGAGGATATCTCAGACAAGCCCTGTGTGGTCTATGGGAAGCTGGCAGAAGCTCCGATTCGTGATCTGTTCAAGCTGGGCTATCCAGAGTACCATGTGGAACACCATGAGTTCCGGATCCTGCAGAGCATCCAGTATCCCTTCATGCAGGCATCCCTAGATGGGGAGTTGACGGATCCAAAGGGCAGGAGAGGAATACTGGAAATTAAGACAACAAATATTCTGCAGTCGATGCAGCGAGAGAAATGGAATGACAGAATCCCAGATAACTACTATATACAGGTTCTGCATTATCTGCTCGTTACCGGATATGAGTTTGTTGTACTCCGCGCCCATTTGAATACAGACTGGGGCGGAGAAAAAAGGACGACAGTGAAGGACTACTTTATCGAGCGGTCTGAGGTGCGGGATGATTTAGATATGTTGTTAAAAGAAGAACAGAAATTTTGGAAGTACGTGGAGAGTGGCAGGAAGCCGCCCCTGATACTCCCTGAAATATGAGAAGGAGGAAATGATGGAATTAAAGATTTTAAGCCCACAGGAAGGCGGATTTGTGAAAGAGATCCGCTGGAACAACGAAGAGCTGAAGGCGGAGATTGCGGAGAAGATGCAGGAATATAAGTCTCTTGCCTTCACCGAAGAAACAATCAAAGAGGCAAAAGCAGACCGGGCAAAACTGAACAAGCTTAGAACTGCGTTTGAAGACGAGAGAAAGCGGATCAAGAAACTGTGCATGATTCCTTATGATGAGTTTGAGAAGCAGGTCAGGGAGCTGATCTCACTGATTGACGAGCCGATTCAGCTGATCGACAGCCAGATCAAAGAGGTGGAGCAGAAGAGAAGAGATGAAAAGCGACAGAAAATAGAAGAGCTGTTTGCTGGCATTGGTTTTCAGACTTTTGTGGTGCTGGATAAGATATGGGATGATAAATGGCTCAATGCGTCAGTTGCACTGGGAAAGATTGAAGAGCAGATGAAGAGCCGGATGTATCAGATCGGAAATGACGTTCTGACCATTCGAAACCTGCCTGAGTTCAGTTTTGAGGCGATGGAAGTCTATAAGAAGACGTTAGATCTGACAATGGCGATCCAGGAAGGTCATAGGCTTTCCGAAATTCAGAAGCGTAAGGCTGCATATGAGGAGGAACAGAGAAGAAAAGCTGCAGAAGCCCAGAATAGAACACAGGCAATTCAGGCAGAAATTCAGCCTGCTCAATCGGAAAAAGGAAAAGCGGAAGAATTTGAGGGGGCTGTCCAACAGGAAGAGAGACAGGAGGCTCAGATCTTCCAGATGGATTTTCGTGCCTGGGGCACAAAGGATCAGCTCATGGGTCTGAGACAGTATCTGATTGACAACAAGATTAAATTTGGAAAGGTGGGGTAAAACATGGCAGTACAGAACAGTTTTGTAAAGAGGCAAACAAACACAGGACTGACCGCATATCTGACTCAGGATGCGGTCAAAAAACAGATTAACAGCGTTGTTGGTGGAAAGAATGGAACTCGGTTTATTTCGAGTATCATATCTGCGGTACAGACGACACCGGCTCTGCAGGAATGCACGAATCCGAGTATTCTGTCGGCGGCGTTGCTGGGGGAGGCATTGAACCTGTCGCCGTCCCCGCAACTGGGGCAGTTCTACATGGTGCCCTTCGATAATAAGAAGAAGGGCGTGAAGGAAGCGCAGTTCCAGCTCGGATATAAGGGCTATATTCAGCTGGCTATAAGATCGGGATACTATAAGCGATTGAATGTGATGGCGATTAAGGAAAGGGAGCTGGTCCGTTACGATCCGCTTAATGAGGAAATTGAAGTGAATCTGATCGAAGACGACGTTGTTCGCGAAGAGACACCGACAACCGGGTACTTTGCAATGTTTGAGTATGAGAACGGTTTTAAGAAAACAATGTACTGGTCAAAACAGAAGATGCTTTCTCATGCGGATAAATACAGTCAGGCATTCCACATGAATGCTGTGAGCAGTGATAACCCGAAAAGGCAGCGCGTATCCTATGAAAATTATTTGAAAGGAAATTATCCGAAGTCAGATGAATGGAAGTATTCTTCCTTTTGGTATAAAGATTTTGATGGTATGGCAATGAAAACCATGCTTCGTCAGCTGATTAGCAAGTGGGGAATCATGAGCATTGATCTTCAGACTGCTATTGATAAGGACATGGCAGTGATCCATGAGGACGGTGGAGCTGAATATGTGGAGAATGAGCAGGAAGAAGAAAATGTTGTTGCTGATCAGGAACTGAATGAGGTACAGGAAGAAGCGCATCCTGTTGATGCGGCACCGTCTGAAAACGTAACAGAGGGACAGATGAGTATGGAAGATGCGTTCTTTGGCGCTCAGTCATAAATGAAAGGAGACAATTACTATGAAACACATTAACATTGAGCAGTTCTCAAACGGGGAGCTGACCCAGCAGATCAATCGGGAGATGGAGGCGGTGGCAAGAAACATCGCGGATCCGAATACAGAGGCGAAGACAGCTCGGAAGATTACTGTGACAATCACCATGAAGCCGAATGAACAGAGGGATTTTATTACGACCAGCATCACAACGAAGTCTGCGCTGGCACCGACGCTTGGAGCTGTGACTGCTCTCGGCATCCGGAAGGACCTGAAGAGCGGAGAAATCGAAGTGGGAGAAATCGGAAATCAGATTCCAGGGCAGATGTCTATGGAAGATGTGGCAGTACAACAGCCGGCCGTACCGGTGCATGAGGTTGATAGCAGAACCGTCAATACAGAGACCGGAGAGATTATTGAGTCGGCGGGAAATGTAGTAGATTTGAGAAAAGCAAGAGAAGCATAAGGAGGATAAGAAAGATGTTTGAAGGATTAAAAGAAGCATTGCAGTATGTGAATAAATTGAAAGAAGAGAGTATGCAGCCGATTGTGACAGAGATTGCAGGCAAGACCTATTGCAACAAGGATCTTGAGAGATATGGTATGGAAGATATGGCAAGAGCTATCCATGTAAACACGTTGTCTGCGATGGTAGATTACATTACTGGAAAGAAGGAAGAGCTTAGGGAGAAGATGATCTTACATGTCATAAGTCCTAAAAAAGTAGAATTATACTCTGGTCTTCTTCCAGAGCGTCAGAGAGAGACTCTTTTTATATGTGATGCCATCATAAACGAGTTTAGATTTGATAATTACTATGATCAGGAACGCTTTTTAATTGAACTGCAGGCGAACTTTGTGGAGAACGATGACCTGAAATTGATTATGCAGGTTGCAGGGAATATTCAGGCGGGAACAACAGCAGATTATTCAGATGATGGAATTTCACAGAAAACAACGATCAAGACCGGCGTACAGCGTGTCGATGTACAGGTGCCGAACCCAGTGAGTCTAATTCCGTACAGGACATTCGCCGAAATTGATCAACCATCCAGTCTTTATGTATTCCGCGTTAAGGATGATGGAAATGGCGCTCCTATGTTCAAGCTTGTGGAGGCAGATAACGGACTTTGGAAACACGCAGCAATGCTTAAGATAAAGGATTACTTTGAGCATGCACTTCCGAGCGCATACAAGGAAGATTTGACGATCATCGCGTAATAGCGCTATCTCCTAAAGAATTATGATAGATGTCACATGTAACTCGTAAATTATGGACTCGTCGGTGCCGGTTTTTGTTTCCGGCACCAAGGAAAGGAGGAGGTCATGCGGTCGGTCACATTTCATGTGCCAGGAAAACCTCAAGGGAAAGCCAGGGCACGTACTGTTTACAATGCTCATCTGAAGCATTGTGTTTCGTATACGCCAGAGAATGATCTGCTGTATGAGAACTTGATCAAGACAATGTATATGCAGGTATCCAATGGAATCCGATTTGAAAAGGAAACGCCGGTTACACTTCGGATCATAGCAAGGTTTGAGCCGCCGAAGAGTGCATCGAAAAAGCGTCAGCAGCAGATGCTCTCCGGGGATATTCCACCATTGAAGAAGCCGGATATTGATAATATTGTAAAGGTTGTTGCAGATGCACTGAACGGATCTGCATATCACGATGATACGCAGATCGTATTCATGATCGCGAAGAAAGCCTATTCCGCAGTGGAAGGGTTGGATATTACAGTTGAGGAATATACGGATGGAAGGTAGGTGATCTTGATGGGACGTGGCGCTCCCAATAAAAAAGACCTGGCTTACTTTCCGAAAATGGTAGATTTTTATGAAGACGATAAGATCTTCGACTTACTGGATCGATACGGTCCACTGGGTGTGACCGTGTATGACTGTATACTCTGCATCGTATACAAACACGGATACTACGCAGAGATCCCCTAGGATAAGCTATCGAGAATGATCATAAAGATGATCGGGAACAAGTGGGTGAAGAGTCAAAAGGCTGTCGTGCAAGTGGTGCACTTCTGCTCTGAGATAGGTCTCATTGATGATGACCTCATGACGGAAAACATCATCACCTCTGTTGGAATTCAGCGTCGCTATTACGAGATAGCAGTAAAGCGCATGAAAAGACAGCTCTATACAGACAAGTACTGGCTCCTTGGAAAAGCCAAGGACGAGGAGCCTTTATTAAATGCACCCTTAAATAGAATTAATTCAGAAGAAAATAATTTTAATTCAGAAAAAAATAGAAAAACATCTGAATTAAATCCTATAGAAATAAAAGAAAATAAAAATATAGATAATATAGCATTTTCACCGGAACTGGAACGTGCTTTTCAGATTTATCTTGCTGTCCGCAAGAGCAATTACGGAGATGTTCCGGATGAGCAGATCCGGGCATTGAGGGATGATCTGTTGAGTTTGAGCGATAAGGAAGAGGAGCGGATCGCCATCGTGAAGAAGGCAACAGCCAGTGGATGGAAGTCTTTTTATAGGACTGAGAAGAAAAGGGAGAGTTTCAGCAGAGCAAAAGGGAAAGTGAAAGATAATAATAATTTCGAGCGCAGGAAGTATGACTTTGAAGCCCTAGAAAGTGAGCTGATCGGATGACAGATGAGCAGCTTAGGAAGATTTATTTTCCGATCGCAGAGTCCTGGAAGCTAATCCGGGAGTTCTGCGATGCGACAGGGACGCCTGTTGAGTGCTTCAAAGTGCACGAGCGGGCGCAGGATATATATGAGAGATCAGATAAGACGCAGTTCGCCACAGAAATTGTGTCAGCTACGGTGGATCTTATAGACCGTCTCATGAGAGAGAATGGAGGTACAGCAAAAGAATGGAGAAAGTAACGATTGATTATAATCGTCTCTGCCTAGAGTTGGAAAAACAGGGCAAGACAAAAGCAGATCTATCTAGGGACATGACGAAGAACAAGAACTTCGTTGGCTTGATGGAAAAGAATCCGGATCAGCCAGCGGAGGTAGAACGGCTTATGTGTCTGCTGCTCGGATTGGAACAGGGAAGTCTGATCAAGCAGGAGGAAGCAACTGGATCACAGGGAGAAATCAAGATACTGGAAAACCTGCACAAAGAAATGCGAGAAATCCATCAGGCTATTATAGAGTACGGGGAGCTTATCGAGAAAATTTGGAGTAAAGTTCATGCAAATACCCTTCAGCTTGAGAAAGTAAAGGAAGATGTTAAAGAGTGTGCACAGGTGCTAAAGATGACCGATTACGACAAAGCAGTCCGTTTTTTGAAAGAGACATTGGGGGGGCGGCCGGATCGATGGCGCGGAGGTATTGAGGATGGCAGATGCTACAGGAATCAAGAGAGCAGATCTCAATAAAGCAAAGAGAGATATCGGTGTAGACACAGCACAGACAGGATACGGTAAAAATCAAAAGACATGGTGGTTTTTATCTGAGTAAAAAAAGAAAGGAGCCAGCCTCCGGCCGGGGCAAGGGTATACCGGGCTTCTTGAAAAGATGAGAATAGGGTTACATGATGCGGGAAAAGACGGATCACGGAAACGAATGTACAGAAAGTGTTACGACGTAGAGAAACTGAAAAAATATGTGAACGAAGGAAAGTCGAACGTAGAAATAGCATATTTGTTAGACATATCAGTAGCAACGGTCATAGCTGGAGTAAAAGCGTATGGATTAAAAGGGATGCGGAAACGTGGCAGACCGAAAAAGGAGATGATACATTGAGCAATACAAATGAACCAAGTGCTGCCGCGCTGATCCGAGCGCAGGGGCAGCAGATTCGGCAGGAGACAGCGTGGGAATATTTACAGAGACGATGTGGATTAAGGGGTGATGCGGATGGAGATAACAAAGGAGCTGCTCCAGGGATACCGGAGTAAAAAGGATGAGATCCTGGAGCTGGATTACATACTCAAAAACCGATGGAGAGATGAGGGGTTGATCGGGAATGACGTAATCTTTGATTACAGCAAGGGATACCCCATGCCACAGGGCGTGGTAGGATTTGACAAGGAGAAGTATGATCGCCTTCAGTGTCGGGATCAGCGACGGAAGGAGCAGCTGGAGCAGGAATGTGTGGAGATAGAGGAATGGGTGGAAGCGATAACTGATAGCATTACAAGGCGGATCTTCAGGATGTGCTTCATAGATGGGCGCAGACAAAAGGATGTGGCTAAGGCAGTGCATTTAGACAGAAGTCGCATAAGTAGAAAAATTGATGATTATTTAGAAAACGCACACAAAGCACAAAACGCACATGTATAATAATACTAGAGCCAAAAGGCAAAGCGCCTGCGGCTCTTCCCCCTACTCTTGCATAAACCAAGTAAAGACGTCCTGCATTTGCGGGGCGTTTTCTGCATAAATATATTGATTATTAATAAAAATATAGTATACTAAAAGAGGTGTTTTCATGGAATATAATGGTTTTGAGACATGGGGAGAAAGACGAAAGATGAAAGTATTTATAAGCTGGTCTGGGAAAACAAGTTTTGAAGTGGCAAAGGTTTTAAAAGAGTGGATTCCTTGTGTAATACAAGATATCGAACCATATTTCTCTTCAGATGATATCGATAAAGGCGCAAGGTGGAGCACTGACATTGCGAAAGAATTAGAGGCGGCTGAATTCGGTATTTTGTGTGTAACAAAAGATAATTTGAATTCTGCATGGCTGAATTTTGAGGCGGGCGCTTTATCTAAAGCGATAGATAAAAGTAAAGTATGTCCTTTTTTGTTTAATTTATTGCCTTCGGAGATTTCTAATAGTCCCATTTTGCAGTTCCAAATGACAAGTGTTGATAGAGACGATATGTATAAATTATTTCAGTCTATGAATAAAGCGCTTGGAGAAAATGCGCTGGAAGAGACAAGATTGAAAAAAATGTTTGAACTTAGTTGGAATGAGATAGATACAGCTTTAAAAGGAATAGAGGATATTTCAACGGAAGAAGGAGAAAAAAAGAAAGGAAAAAGCTTAGACCAGCAAAAAATTTTAGAAGAGATGTTAGATTTATTAAGGTCTCAGCAAGTTATGCTCCGTGACCCAGAACACTTTATACCTGTTAGCTTAATAAAAGAATTGGCAAATAGTCCAACAAAATATTATGAAGAATTGTCGGATCGAATCCCAAGAGCGTTATTGATGCATGATGGTGACATAAAGAGGAATTTGTCGTCCTTAGAGAAAATGCTTGAGGAGTTTGATTATGATCGTCCGGCAGTGATAAAAGACTATATAGATACAGTTAAGGAGTTAATGAGAGTCGAGCAAGAAATATTTGATAGGATAGGCTTAAATAGAGTAATTAGATTGAATCGTAGATCATAAGAAGAACAAGAGGCACTTCGGTGTCTCTTTTTTCATGCGGGCATATCATCAACGGCAGATGTGCAGGGTCGCGCCTTGCGTCTCGGTTCGACTCCGGGTGTTCCGCTTCACCTCTTGAAATAATACCCACGTATTACAGAAAGAGGGTTGATAAAATGAATAGCTTTATAAGCTGGATCGGTGGCAAGAAGTTACTGAAAAGAAAGATCATTGAACAGTTTCCAAAGAATTTTGACAGATACATTGAGGTATTTGGTGGAGCCGGATGGGTACTGTTCGACAAAGAAAAGCATGCGGACATGGAAGTATACAACGACATGAACGGAGAACTGGTGAATCTGTTCAGGTGTGTAAAATATCATCCGGATGCATTACAAAAAGAGCTGGACTGGATGCTGATATCCAGGGAACAGTTTTTCAACTGTGTTGCCCAAAATGAGATTCAGGGCATGACAGACATACAGAGAGCAGCGAGGTTCTACTGTCGAATAAAACTAAGTTTTGGTGCTGACCTTGATTCGTTTGGTGTGCGCTCAAGAGATATGCAGGGAACGATAGAATATCTGCAGAAAGCATCGAAGAGATTGAATAGAGTAGTAATTGAGAATGTCGATTTTGAGCGTCTTATAAAAACGTATGACCGGGAGTCGGCATTATTTTATTGCGATCCGCCGTATTATGATGCAGAAAAATATTATCCAGACAAGTTTCAGTCGGAAGATCATGCGAGACTGAGGGATGCGCTTTCCCGGATTAAAGGTAAGTTTATCCTGTCTTACAATGACTGTCAGGAGATCCGGGACTTGTACGCAGGATATGATCTGATCGAAGTAGATCGGCAGGACAATCTTGTAACGAAAACTAACCCACGTCGTTACAGGGAGTTAATTATAAAAAATTATTAGAAAAAAGTGGGTATTATTTCGGAAGTGGATGAAAGGTGGTGAGCCCGGATGACAAAAAAGCAGAAAAGATTTGTAGAAGAATATTTGATTGACCTGAATGCCACTCAGGCAGCCATTCGGGCGGGGTATTCTCCGACCACGGCAAAAGAGATCGGATGTGAAAACTTAACAAAACCTAACATTTCAGAAGCAATCGCGAAAGCAATGGCGGAACGTTCGCGAAGGACAGGGGTTAATCAAGATCGCGTACTTCAGGAGTTGGCCAAAATTGCATTTGCAAAGATCACGGACGCAGTGGATCCGAAAACAGCAACCGTGAGGGAAGATGCCTCCGAAGATGATTTGGCTTGTATTCAGTCGATTAAAATAAAACCGAATGAGTTCGGAACAGAAAGAGAAATCAAAATGTATGACAAAAGGTCTGCGTTAGTGGATCTTGGAAAACATCTTGGATTATTTAATTCCGATAAGGAGCAGGAAAAGCCGATTCAGATCACTTTTGTGAAGGCGAGTGAGAAGCAAGATGGCGGATAATATTGATTTTGCATTAAATGATCATTTCTATGATTTTGTGGATGACTGGAACTATAAATTTTATTTTCTGGTCGGCGGCTATGGAAGTTCTAAGAGTTATCATGTGGCCGTAAAACTGATTAAAAAATTGCTTGAAGAGAAACGAAAAGCTTTGGTTGTCCGAGAGGTCTTTGATACGATCAGAGACTCTTGTTATGACCTTTTGCAAGAAGTTGCTGAAGCTATGGGTGTTGATGGCTATTTGACGTTTACATCATCGCCGATGCAGGTCAAGTTTAGCAATGGCAGCAGGATTATTTTTAAAGGGATGGATAAACCGGCAAAATTAAAATCCCTGAATGGTGTATCCATCGTATGGATTGAGGAGTGTTCAGAAGTGAAATACGCAGGATTCAAGGAGATACTCGGACGTTTGAGGCATCCGACTCTAAGCAATCATATCATTCTATCAACAAACCCGGTCAGTAAAGGAAACTGGTGTTATAAATATTTCTTTCAGGACAAAAAGAAGAAAGTATTTGTTTTAGATGATGAGAAACTATATAAAGAGCGAACCGTAGTTGTCGGGAACACGTACTACCATCATAGTACTGTTGACGACAATTTTTTTGTGCCTAAAGAGTATGTGGAGCAGTTGGATGACTTGCAGACACATGACCCGGATCTATACCGTGTGGCAAGGCAAGGGCGGTTCGGAGTAAATGGCACGTTGGTATTCCCGCAATTTGTTGTAGAGTCGGCTGAACAGGTGTCAGAAGAAATACGATCCATTAAGGATCCACTGGAAAAGAACGGTATGGACTTCGGATTTGTGACTTCTTACAATGCAGCACTCCGCCTGGTGGTGGATCACACGGAGAAGATCCTGTATATTTACCGGGAGTACTACAGCCGGAATAAAACAGATCCGGAGATAGCGGAAGATATGAAAGACTGGAAAGATATTGTGATCAAAGCAGATTGTGCAGAGCCTAAGGCGATTAAATATTATAAGCAATCGGGCTTCCGGATGAAGGCGTGTAAGAAATTCAAAGGCAGCAGGGCGATGTATACGAAGAAAGTAAAGCGATTTAAAAAGATTGTATGCTCCGATGCCTGTCCGAATACGATCGATGAGCTTCAGGACTTGACCTTTGCGGTAGATAAAGATGACGAGATCATTGAAGATGAATTTAATATCGATCCGCATACATTATCGGCAATATGGTACGCTTTGGACGATTACGAGGTTTCGGACTTAAAAGGCGGCGGATTAAGAACACTTGGAACGAGGTGACAAGGTGAAAATAAAAGAATTATGGAACAAAATCAGAAAGGGCGTGAAAGCGGGAATGGCAGCGGTAACAGAGAGCAACGTACTTACGGACAACAGAGTTGTAAGTATGATAGAAAAATTTAAAGCTTCGGGAAAATATAAGTTGATGCAAGAGGGGGAACGGTACTATCAGGTGGATAACGATATTAAGAACCGAAAAATTACAAGGAAAGTAGACGGGCATAAAGAGGAAGAGACATGGAGGGCGAACAATAAACTTGCCCACGCGAAGTATAAAATTCAGGTAGATGAGAAAATTGCATACTTGCTCACAAAGCCGGTTACATACAAAACAGACGGAGCAGATAAAAACGACACTTATGTCGAAAAGGTCAAAGATGTACTTGGGAAACACTTTCAGTATCAACTTACACAACTCGGATATGAAGCATCAAACAAAGGGATTGGATGGTTGCATGTATATCTTGATCCGAAAGGAAAACTGAAAACAATCATGATCCCGGCGGAGCAGTGCATCCCGTACTGGTCGGACAGAAGCCACACAGAACTGGATGCCATGATCCGTGTATACAATACGACGGTATGGCAGTATAACCAAGAGAAAGAGATTACGAATGTAGAAATTTGGACAAAGGACGGCGTAAAATATTACCGTTTAGAAGGACAAATGCTCGTTTACGATAACGATAAAAGTATGGATGCAGGCGGACCCGTAGCGCATTATAAAAGTGTAGAGGAGTGGGAAACATGGGGGAAAGTGCCATTCATTCCGTTTAAAAACAATCAGATCGAAATGCCGGATATCAAATTCGTGAAGAGCTTAATTGATGGCTATGATTTAGGGCGCAGTGAAGCGGCGAACTATATGGATGAGGTCAAAAACCTGATATTTGTCTTAAAGGGGTATGGAGGTCAAAATCTATCAGATTTTATAAAACAGCTCAATGAAGACAGAGCAATTTTGATCGATGACACAGAAGATGGAGGCGTCGATACGCTTACGCCGCAAATGGATATTACTGCATTGCGAGAGCACTACGAGCAGTTAAACCGCGATATTGTAGAGAGTGGGCAATCGGTAAATAAAGATTTGGACAAATTCGGATCAGCGCCGTCCGGCGTGGCTTTGAAATTTATGTACAGCAGTCTTGACCTTAAATGCAAACTTATGGAAACGGAGTTCAGCAGAGGGTTTGAAATGCTATTGTATTTTGTGGATCTGTATTTGCAGATTTCCGGACAGGGAGATTACGAAAAGATTGATGTAGGGTTGGTCTTTAACAAAGATATGGCGATAAACGAGACGGAGCAGATTCAAAATTGCAGCAATTCACAAGGAATCGTATCAGACGAAACACTAATCGCGCACCATCCTTTTGTGTCTGATGTGGAAGAAGAGTTGAAAGCACTGAAAGAACAGAAAGCAGCAGAAGGACCAGCATGGGACACAGCACCGCCAGTAAAGGATGATGGAAATGGAGAAGAATAGTGAATACTGGGAAAAGCGCATAGCTTCGGAGACATGGAAAGTTTACAATTCCTTAGAGGAAAAGAATAAGGAGCTGTTGCAATTTTACATTGAAGCAAGCGAAAGCGTAAAGGATGAGCTCTATCGACTGGCTGAGAAGTACAGCAAGGATGGAGTTCTTTCTCTGTCTGAAATGTATAAACAGAACCGTCTCACAGAATTGAACGGAAAGTTTGAAAAGATCATAGAGGATCTTGGACATTCAACGGAAGCATTTGCGAAGAAAAACATGCAGGATGGATTCGCAAAAGTGTATGCGGATACCGCGGCAGGCATGGGAGATCTTGATTTTTCAATGCCGAATAAGAAACTGATGGAGAAGCTGATGGAAGCGCCGTGGCGAGGGGATAATTTTTCGGGAAGACTTTGGAAGAATCAAAAGAAATTGGCAGTTAGTCTGAATGATATTCTGCTTACTGGATTGCAGCAGGGAAAGACGGTAACAGAGATTGCGATTGCGTTACATAACCGGATGGGTCAAGGTTTCAATGAATGTCATAGACTTGTCCGTACTGAGAGTATGCACTACCTGAATGACGCAGCCTTGCGCCGGTACAAAGATGCTGGTGTGGAATATGTTCAGGTTTGGGCAGCACTGGATGAAAGAACCTGTGATATTTGCGGAGGATATCATGAAAAGGTCTATCCGATCGAGAAGTGTGTTCACGTTCCGCTGCATGCGAATTGTCGGTGTACGATCATCCCAGTTACGGATGAGAAATTGATTGCGGCATATGAGAAAAATCATCCTGACGAGTTAGAATCGGATATCGGACAGAAAATAGTAGATCGTATTACTGGGATATCAAAACAGAGAAAGATGTTTGAACAGAAAGTTGAAAATATAAATGATATTTGTGTAAGAACATTATTAACCCAATCGTTGGAAAGGACTACTATAAAAAGGGCAAAAGGAAGAAAGTCTAAATATTCGGCTAGTGAAAAGACGGTGTATTTAGCGGAAAATGCAAAGGTTGATACATTAGCACATGAACTATTCCATGAAATAGATGATGCTTATGGATTAATTGAAAATGGATTGTTAAGTAAATCTGTTATATCTGATTACAATAAGCTGCAGAACCTTGCGAAAGGTTATGGAAAATCCATCAAAGAAATGTTATACTCAAGGTATCCAAAAGCGTTTGAAGATAATATTACGGATATAAAGTTGAAGGAAGCATACAGAGGGATATCAGACGTTATTCATGGTATGAGTAATAGTGATATTTTCTTAGGGTATGGGCATAAAAGAGCAGGATATTGGGACAAGGAAAAAGCACTTGAAAAAGAAACTTTTGCACAATATGGAAGAACTGTGTTTAACGGGAATGAAGATGCAATAAAATTGTTTCGAGAGCTGTTTCCAAATAGTTGGAAGGAGATATCCGAAACTATGGAGAGGATGATAAAATAATGTGGTATGGTAAAGATACATCTGAGCTTATTGAACTTAAAGAAAAATATGAGAAGAAATTTGGGTATAATCCTGATGGGGAAATGGAACTTGAGTATGGTCAAAGTGATTATAAAGATTATGTTCGTGACATTAAAAGGGCATTAGCGACAGGAAGAAATTTAGCAGATTTTGTAGAGTAGATACCACCGGTCGAATACGATTGGTGGTCTTCTTATATTCAGAAAGCAGGAAAGGAGGAAGTGCTATGAAAGCAGTATGCGTTAAAAGCTATTATGACAAGCAGCTGAAGAGGAAAGTAACGGTAGGCGATGAACTGGAACTGATAGATGATCGATTTAAAGAATTGTCCACGACAAGTAACGACGCAAAAATGACGTTGGTAAAAGCAAAGCCTGAGAAAAAGGCGACTGTAAAGAAAAGATAAGGTAATCCTGAATATCTCCCTGCTCCGGGTTACAGAGCGCACGAAGCATCCGCAAGGGTGCTATTTTTCTACCCTTTTTTATAGGTTGCAGGGTATAAAGAACAACGGTACATCCCAGTACCGGGAGAGCCGGTATAAAAATCTATGGAGGTAAAGAAAAATGGAGTGGTTACAGAAAATTTTATCAAATGTGGTTTACGGGGCAGATGGGAAGCTGGATGTAGAGGCTACCATGAAAAAGGTGAATGAGGAAGCACCAAAGCATATCATTCCGAAAGAGCAGTATAACGGAAAGGTAAAGGAGCTTGAGACTGCAAATAAGACAATCGGGGATCTGAAAAAGAACAATGCCGATAACGAGGAGCTTCAGAAGACGATCAAAACGCACGAAGGGACAATCAAGCAGTTAAAAGCTGACCATGAGAAAGAGATTAAAGGCATGAAGATCGATGCGGCAATCAATAAGGCACTTGCAGATAACAATGCGAAACACGCGGAATTGCTGGCAGGGAAAATTGACCGTGAAAAACTGATCGTTTCGGATGATGGAACAGTTTCAGGACTGGACGAGCAGATGAAAGGCTTGAAGGAAAGCTATAAGGATCTGTTTAATCCTGTTTTGTCGGGAAGAAATCCGGCAAACCCTGACGGAGGTGGTTCAGGGGTAACGGCATTTGATACACTTGTGCAAAACGCCGACAGCATGACAGCTGAAGAAGTGGCGGCGCAGTTTGCGGCGATGGCAAAAGAATAAGAAAGAGAGAGGATGAAAGAATATGGCAGCAGATAATTTTAAACCTACCCTTTGGGAGGGAGCGCTTCTTGCGAACTTCCATTCCGTATCGATTGCGGACGTATTGGCAACAAAACCAACAGAAATCAAAGGAAATAAAGTTATTTTTAACCGGGTTGCAGGGGGAACACTGAAAGATTACTCGGGAAGTGTGGACTGGGATGACATCGACACGACTCCGGTAGAAATGGTATTTGACAAGAAGAAATATTTTGCGTTTGCACTGGATGATGTGGATAAGGTGCAGTTGAAAGCAGATCTTTTGTCGGCGACAACGAAAGAACATGCGGCGGTCCTTGCGGAGACGTACGATAAAGACTTTTTCGCGGCGTTGTTGGCAGGGACAAAACTTCTGATCGGAAGCTCCTCTGCGAAGAAGAAAGTAACTGCGGCAAGCGCATATGATTACATCGTAGATCTTGGAACGATGCTCTCCAAGAAGAAAGTTCCGAAAGTCAACCGTTTCGTGACGGTAAATGCGGACTATCTCGGATTACTGTCCAAAGATAAGCGCTTCACGGCAAACCCGAAAGTATTAGAAAACGGAGTGGTAGAAGGTCAGACAATCAACGGCATGCAGGTGATGTGTTCCGAGGAACTTCCGGCAAATGTCATTATTGCAAACCATAAATCTGCGATTGGTGCGGCGAAACAGATCAATGAAGTGGAAGCGATGCGCTTACAGAATAAGTTTGCAGACGGAATCCGTGGACTTTGTGTGTACGGCGATAAAGTACTCCGTGACGATGCAAGTGCAGCATTATATTTTGAAGTCGGAACAGCGGCAGATGCAGATCCGATCAACGTCAAGATCACAAACGATACAAAGAGTCCGGTAAACACAAAAGAGGTATCAGCCTAGAGGGGGAGTAATCCCTCTCTTTTTGAGGTGATGAAGAATGGAAAAAAAGGTTTTAAAGGAATTGTTGAAGCGTCCGGGAATGTCTGAACAAGACTGGGAGCTTTTGGAAGACATGATCCACGACAGCATCATCGACATGCGGAGTTACTTAAATTATGAGGATGAAGAGTCACTGCCGGAAGGGGTAATTCCGGCTGTAAAAGAACTGACGCTGATCCGTTTTAATAAAGATGGAGTCGAGGGAATTGCAAGCGAATCCCAAAGCTTCGGCGGAAGTACGACATATATGGATTCTCTGCCGGATCAGGTAAAGCGAACGATCAGAAGATATAGAAGATTACCGAGGTGATAGATATGTCAATTAACAGAGATATGAAACCGTATCGACTGCAGAAAGAAGAAACTGTCAGAACTCCATCTGGGGCAGAAAAACAGAAATGGGTTGATACGGGCGAGGTAAAAGCTGCCGTTTACAAAAAAAACGACATGAAGGTGGCCACATCTGCGACTTATCTGGAATCGACACATATAGGACTGACGCGCTGTAAAAGTATCAAAGCAGAGGGATACCGCCTTGTAAAAGACGACGTTGTCTATCGGATTATAGATTGTAATCCGCAGGGACGCATGACGAATCTTCTGCTGAAGGTGGTGGAGTGATGGCAGATAATGACGATTTTGTTCAAAGTATCCGGGACGCAACGGCAAAGATTGCTTTGGACATGGAGAAGAAAGTGTCGCAGGCATGTCTTGTAGTGGAAGGCGAGGCACGTCAGCTTTGTCCGGTCGATCAAGGTCATCTTAGGGCGTCGATCACAAGTGAGACGGAAATCACAGCAGACGAAATTATCGGCAGGATTGGGAGTAATTTGGAATATGCCCCCTATGTGCACAACGGTACAGGAATTTACGCTGTAAACGGAGACGGAAGAAAGACGCCGTGGGTGTATGAAGTGAAAGCAGGAAAATACAAAGGGATGCATTTTACGGTAGGACAGAGACCGAAACCGTTTTTGTCATACGCCATTATCTACAATGCGGCACAGATTGAGAAAATACTCGGGGGTTGATATGGAGATTAGTATTAAAAACTACATTGAAACGGAGATCCCGAAACTGTTGGGCAAATTATATCCGGTATTTACAACAGTGTTAGACGACTTAAGTGTAGTTTACACATTTACTCCGATATCCGGCGGACATGTAAAACAGAGCCAGCTTGAGTTAAAGATTATGCATCGGGATTATGATACTTGCAAAGATGCAGAAGTAAAATTGAAAGATCTGCTCGATATGGAAGAAGATGATCCTTATATTACAACCGGGAACATCCGTTTTCATTCCAGTATAGCAGGCGGAGGAACAATATTTAATGATGGGTGTCAAATGTTTGAAGATACCCTGTATTTTATCGTTGATTGGAGGAAACGTAATGAAAAACAAGGACGAAATTTTAATCGGAGCGTGTGATGTGTATATGTATGAATTTACCGGAACGGAGATCCCGGAACACGCGACCATTGAAACAGAAGAACATGATGTCGGACATTGCTCTTCTGGGTTTACCGTAAATTATAAGCCGACAAAATACGATGTGAAAAATCAGTATGGACAGATTGTAAAGTCTGCGATCACAGAAGAGGCGATCTCGGCAAAGACGGGAGTTTTATCGTGGAATCTTGCGAATGTGTCTCTCTTATCCACTGGAGTCTACAAGGAAAATAAGGAAGGCAAGAAAAAAGATCTGATTTTTACCGGAGATGGGAAGGCATTAAAAACAGTTTTGCTTAGGGCAGTACACACAAAGGAGAACGGGAAAAAGATTCGTTTTACGATGATCGGACAGGGTGGATCGGGATTTGCAATCGCGTGGGAGAACAAAGAAGTAACGATCGACGCAGAATTAACAGCGATCAAGAAAGTAAAAGGTTTCCTTGCAAGTTTTGAAGAAGAACTTACGGAAGAAGAAGCGGCGGCGATTGTCGCGGCATAGGAGGGCGCAATAAGGTGTTAGATTTAGATCAATACATGAACAATTCCGTGAAAATAAAGCTGTTTGGGAAAGAATATGATGTATTCGAGCCGACAGTCGGAATGATTTTAGAAATGGATCAGTTAGAGGCGGATCTGTCCGAAGACAATGTGTATGAAAAACGGATCGATGCATGCTTGCTCCTGATAAATCATAACAGGCAGGGCAGGGAGTTTACGGCGGATGAGATAAAAAAACTCCCGCTAGAAGCAGTTATCCGTTTGATTGCGGAAGTATCAGCGCTGCGGCTGAAAGCAGATACAGACCCAAACTCCGAATCCCAGTTCCGGAAGGAGAAATCGGAAAAGCAATCTGCGAAAAGTATTTCCCGACAGAGAACTGGGAAAGAGCATACAGCCTAAAAACAGGAATTATAAAAAGAATAAGTCAGTATACAGGACTGAATTTCCGTGAGGTCTTGGAATTGCCTTATTCTTTTTTCTTGCTCCTAAATCGGGAAAGTTGGATTGCAAGCTATCAATCTTCTAAAGACGGAAGAAAAATTTTGAAAAATTTGTGGAGATTGCAGCAGACGGAAGCGGATGAGGATGCGATCCATAAATTTACGGGAGGGAGACAGAAATGGCAGGAAGCATAAAATTAGCCCCTCTTTTAACAGAGATTAAAGTCGATATTGAAAATTTTAAAAACGACATGGAGAAAGCGTCTGCGATCGGCACAAGCGAGGCAAAGCGGATCAGTCAGGAGATGGAAACGACGGCGAAAGTCGGAGAAAAATTTTCTAAAGCAGGTGATCTGCTGACGAAAGGCTTGACACTTCCGATCGTGGGCGTAGGCGCTGCAACGACAAAAATGGCGGTTGATTTTGAGAGCAGCTTTGCAAAAGTAAGTACACTTCTGGATTCAAATGTCGTGGATTTTACGCAGTACAAAAATGAGCTTCTTGATGCAAGTAGCGAAACGAAGGTGGCGGTTGATGAATTTTCAGAAGCTGTCTATTCTTCAATCTCTGCCGGAGTGGATCAAAAAGAAGCGATCCAGTTCACGACGGATGCGATGAAACTTGCAAAAGGCGGTTTTACAGACGGAGCGAAAGCAGTAGATGTCCTCACGACGGCGATTAATGCGTATGGACTAGAAGCGAGTGATGCCACGAGAGTATCCGATTTATTGATCACAACGCAGAATTTAGGTAAAACAACGGTGGACGAACTGGCATCAAGCATGGGAACAGTGATCCCGGTTGCAAATGCGTCGAATTTCAGCATTGAGGAATTGAGTGCATCTTATGCACAGCTTACGAAAAACGGTGTGGCAACAGCGGAATCTGGAACGTATTTAAAAGCAATGCTGTCAGAGTTGTCAAAAAGCGGAAGTATTGCGGACATAACGCTGCGGGAGCTGACAGGAAAAGGTTTTGCAGATCTGAAAAAAGAGGGGATGTCTACAACAGAGATTTTGAGTCTGTTAAATGTAGAGGCACAAAAGAACGATAAGACTTTGAAAGATATGTTCGGCTCTGTGGAAGCAGGATCGGCGGCGTTGGTGCTGTATAAAAACAACGGCGAAGAATACAACGAAATGCTGCGAGGAATGGAGACAAGCGCAGGGGCGACGCAAAAGGCGTTTGAAAAAATAGATGCGACTCCGGCAGAACAGTTAAAAGGCGCATTGAATGAACTTCGGAACGAAGGAGTACGTTTTGGTGCAGCGTTTGTTCCGGTAATCGAGAAAGTGTCTGATATATTAGGGGATGTGGCAGAAGCATTTTCCGAATTAACAGATGAGCAGAAAGAGAATGTGGTGCAGTGGGGAATCACTCTTGCGGTAGCAGGTCCGGCATTAAAACTAATCGGCGGTGGGGTTCAAACCTATACTAAGTTAAAGACAGGAATAGGAACAGTCACAAAAGCACTTAGCGCTTTCGGTGACGCACAAGAGGCGGCAGGCATAGGAGGATCTGTGCTTGCAAAAAGCTTTACAGGTGCTCTGGGAACATGTGCACCCCTTGCGGCAGGTTTAGCAGTGGTTGGCGCCGGAGTATATGCTCTTCATGAGCAAAGCGATGTGCTCAATTCTACAGTCCTTAAATCGAGAGAGGAAATGTCATGGCTGGAAGAAGCGCTGGCAGACCTGCAAGGAGTTACGAGGTACACGAAAGAAGAACTGGAAGAAATGGGGTATGTACATAAAGAATTCAGCGATGAGTTAAGCCCTGAATTTCAGGAAGCCATGGAAGAATCTACGAAAAAGGTCCAAGAATTCAGTGTGTACTTGCACGAGATCGGATTTGACGGAATCATGACACAGGAGGAAACCGATGGGTTTACGAAACGGGTCAATGGTATATGTGACGAAGTGATCTCGACGATCGAAAGCAGGAAAGAGGAGGCACAAAGTGGACTGAAAGACCTGTTCATCGCAGATGATCAGGTGATTGATGAAAGCGAACAGAAAGTACTGGAACTGTTGTCGCAATCAAGTGATGCGCAGATCAGTGAAGTACAGACGTTACAAGGTGAAATTCTTGCGATCCAGCAAAATGCAATGAATGAAAAACGACAGTTGAATGAGCAGGAAATTGCAGACATCCAAAGTAAAAACGAACGGATACGTCAGATTGAGTTGGAAGCACTGGGAGGAACAGAGCAAGAAATCCTTTATGCAAAAAATGAGTTTGCTGCTCGGGCGCGGACGATGGATCTTGAAAGTGCATCAGAACTTTTACAAGAGAAAGCGAAGATCCGAGATGATGAGATCGTACAGATTCAAGCGGCCTACGACACAGAAATACAGCTACTGCAGAGTAAACTTAGCACATGCAAGGAAGAAGATCGGGCATATTACGAGGAACAGATCGCAAATTTAGAGCAGGACAAGCAGAAAAAGATTACAGAACAGCGTGACCTTTACGATGAATACCTCAGCATTATCGAAGAATACAACCCGAAATTACTGGATGGAATCAGCGACTTGAATGGTCAGATCCTCACAGGAGAGGAGGAAAGGAATGCTGAATATCTGCAAAAGGTACAGGAAAGATATGCGGGATTAGAGCAAATTACACAGTCAGGATGTTATACCCTATATAACATAGAAAAAGGCACAAATGAGGATATCGTGGTCAATTATGATCAGGCAACAGGGAAGATCGTCGGTCTTTACAACGAAGCATCTGGAACACTTGTTGGATATTCGCAAGAAATCCAAGCTGCGACGATGGAGATGGCGCTGAGCGGAAAAGGGTCTTTTGAGATGCTGGGAACATCTTTAGATGGACTGAAAGAGAAGAACGGTGAACTCGTCAATGCGAATGGGGATGTTGTGAGCTCCTTGTCGGACATTAGAAAGTCGGCAGACGGCACGCGGGAAGGAATTGCGATTTTAAACGGAACACCTTGTGAGGTAAAGGTTAATAAAGACGGAACAATCGCAGATTTACGGGCGATTGATGAGGAAGCGAACAACGCTACGAGAGCGAGGACGCTGTCGATCACATTAGCAACGAACGCAATAACGAGCGGTATTAACGCTGCGATTTCAGCAGCGCAGGGATATTCCCATTATAACGGACTTGATAATGTACCGTACGACGGATATCAGGCAGTATTACACAAAGGAGAGCGCGTCCTGACAGCAGAGGAGAACAAGGCGTATAGTAACGATCCGGGGATTGATTACAATAAGATGGAAAAGTGTATGAAATCTGCGGTCAGGGAACTTACTTTATCAGTGGGCAGCAGGGAACTTGGTAGAATTATGGATGAGCATTTGCGAGAAAGGGGGATTCTTTAGCATGGATGTGTATTACATTAATCATTTAAACGAAAAGATTCTCCTCGACTCTGAAAATGTGATTTTGAAGTATCAAGAGTTGTTCAACTATTCATGGGATGCAGATACAGACAACGGGATAATAACGTCATTTACAAGAGAAATGGCAACATATCCCATTACGGTTACTGTAACCGCGGATTCGGATGAGGAATTTGCGGACATCCTGAATAATTTCCACAGCATCGTTGTAAAAGACATCATAAATCACAAACCCGGGCGGCTGTATATTGGAGATCAGTATTTGTCATGCTATATATCCGGCGATATAAAAACGGATGCGTTTATGGGTGTTCCGATACAGGTTAAAAATCTTACCGTTGTGACGGATCATCCGTTTTGGATTCACGAGGTATCAAGATCTTTCCAGCAGATTATATCGGGGGATGATCCAGAGGGGCATTTAGATTATGAGTATGATTTTGACTATGATTACACAATGCCATATGGCAGTGATTTGATTTGGACAGTAGATCATTTTGCCCCCTGCGAATTTCTTCTGACGGTTTTCGGGCCTGTGACAGATCCGATGATCTTAATTAATGGGCATTCATATCAAGTTTATACGTCCCTGGAAGAGAATGATTACATGCAGATCAATAGCCGGAATAATACGATTGTTAAATATAGGTCGGATGGAGTCCGACAGGATATTTATGATTCTCGAGCAAAGCAACAGTCGGTATTCGATCTGATCACGCCGGGAAATATCCGTGTTGTTTGGTCAGGAAGCTTCGGCTTCGATCTTAAATTATACTGCGAAAGGAGTGAGCCGAAATGCAAGACGAAAGGCAGTTGAACCTTGCGGATCAGAATTTCCGGGATATCCGTCCAGTGATGGGAGCGGAAATTGATATGGCGATTGGATCGGATGAAAACGATTATGAAATCAAGATTCGGCGCGATCAGTGGGATGACCGATATAAGTATGGGAATGTGTTTTACATCAATGATACAGAGTTTGGCGGTATTATCGGGAGGAAGAAGATAAACACGATAGATAGCACAATATCTTTATTTGGCAGGACGTGGAGAGGAATGTTGGAAAAGAAAATCATTCGACCACCCACTGGGCAGGATTATAAGAAAGTATCCGGTGAACTGAGTGCAGTGTTAGATGGTCTGATCGCAGAACATTTCGGTGATTATTTTGTTGTATCCCGAAGTGATACGGGAATATTTGTAACTGATTATCAATTTGATAGGTACTGTACTTTACTGGCGGGTCTCACAAAGATGTTAAAAAGTGTCGGGTATCGGTTACAGATACGGTATGTACAGCAGGAGAGAGGGCAACCCGGATACGTGGAATTGTCGGCAGTACCGATTGAGGACTACTCGGAAAAAATTGAACTGTCACAGGACAGCAGGTTGAACTTTACATTTGATGAAAATAAAAACGGTATCAATCATTTGATTTGCCTTGGAAAAGGCGAATTGCAGGATCGGCAGGTGATTGATCTGTACGTCCAGGAGGACGGCAGTATTGGCAGAGATTTGTTTTATACAGGAATCAGGGAAGTTTGTGGGGTATATGAAAATACGTCAGCAGAGCGTGATGAGTTGGAAGAAAAAGGAAGAGAAAAGCTGGCGAAGCTTATGAACAGAACTATTTTTGAAATGAATGTTGAGCAGTTAAAAATGAATGTTGAGATTGGGGATATTATCGGCGGGCGTGATTACGGCACGGGGATGTATGCGGCAAAGCCGATTGCAAAAAAGATTTACCGGGTAGCGGGAGGAAAGACCTCTCTTGAATATAAAGTAGAAGGAGATGATTAATTATGGAATTAGTAACAGGAAGATCGGGGAAGCCGCACATCACATCACAGCAGGTTCGGCAGCTTCAACAGGGTATTTTTGGGGAGAATGCCTGTATCCTTAATACGGGAAGTATGCTGACACCGGAAGTGCAGAGCTCAAATAAAATCCGTATCAAAGATGGCGCGCTGATGTTTCAGGGTGCTCTCTTTACTGTTAAAGTTGGGGTTTACGATGAGGTAACTATCAACAATGGTAATCAAGGAATGAAGAGAAAAGATGTGATTGCAGTCAAATATACATATGACTCGTCACGAAACATTGAGTCAGGAGAATGGGCGGTTGTGCAGGGTACGCCAGCGGCAAGTAATCCGGCAGTGCCTAGTATGCCGGTAACGGATGGAGATATTCAGGCGGGTGATGCAGAAGTGTATTGTCCGGTATTTGTAATTAATTTGGATGGGATAAATGTTACGGGCGTCGATATCATACCTCCGATGATGGACGACATGTCTACGATAAATAAATATTTGTCACAATTACAGTCGTATCACGATAAAAAGACGCTCACACCGACCGATCTGGGAATAAGGAACGGAGTGTGGGAATCCATAGCAAACAATTCGTATAAAACCGGGAAAACGATACACCTAAATATGGAAATTTATACAGCTGCCACAATAGTTGCAAACTATGTGTATGACAATGTTTTTACAATACCGTCACAGTATCGCCCATTAAATGATACTATCGTAAATGCAATAGCGTCAGATGGGGCGTACAAAAACGCGGTTGCCTGCACAGCTATGGTAAAAGAAAATGGTAATCTGTTTATCTGCATACCCAAAGCGACAAACAATTATCTTTTTATCGACGCGGAGTGGGAAATTAAATAACGCTTATCACTTCCATGTTCCACGCACATAATAGGATAAAGTAAAGCTGGCTTTCCCCCATGATGTTGCGGCGAGCACATGGTATTTAAAACCGGATTTGAAATTGTCGGAAGATCCATAAACATTTCCCCAAATAGCTCCACCACCTCCGATTGACAAAACTGGACGGCATGAAGTTTTGGATGCGACGGGATATTTAACGGGAAACTCGATCGACTGATAGATATTCCCAGCTTTTGCATCGATCGCGCAAGTTAAATTTGAGTCAAACCACATTTCGAGCGTTCCGTCATTCCACTTACGATATTTCCCATTGGGATTGTTACCTTCCTCGACAATGTAGTTTTTAGTTTTCAATGCCTTATCACGTAACTCCGACAAACATTTATTTTCCCAAAAGATTAAGAAAGGATTGATTTTTATGAAGCTTATTTTTAATGATGCAACCGAGATTATTGTTCAGCAGGTTGAATTCCACGGGGATTATCTGCGAATTCTGACGGTTGGAAATACTCCGGAACAGTTAAAGGTGCTGTTTACTGACCCTAGTCGGACAGCCCGCATGATTGTACAAGAGCGAGGGCAGACGATTGCGACCTACAAAGGTTATACGGCATACGATCACGCGGAAATCTACACAGGACAGATCTATGGAGTGGTGTTATACAAGGAGGGGACAACGACCGAGGAACGTCTCACCAATGTCGAGGATGCTGTTAACCAGACAAACACAGGTCTGCAAATGGCAATCGCGGAGTTGACAACAGTGATCGCTACGCTTGCGACTTCAGCAGCGGGGACGCCGCAAGATATAGAGGGAGGTGAAGCAGATGTTTAATGAAAACAGCGTTATTGTAAAAACGTGGGTAAGCCTTGTCCTCGCCGGTACATATACCAGGGAGCAGGTCCCAGGTTTAAGCAATCTTCGGGATGTGGTGTATCAAGTGCTTGATGGAACGAAAGGAGAATAATCATGACATTTACAAAAAACAGTATTTTAGTAAAAACTTGGGTAAGTTTAGTGGTTTCCGGAGTATTTACATTCGATCAGGTTCCAAACCTGTTTAATCTCCGGGCAGTAGTGATCGAGATTACAAACGACCTGGCAGGAGAGTGAGAATGGCGGTAGTATAAATGTATCGTAAGAGACGTAACCACATGGAAATCAGAGCGAGACCGTAACAGGTCTTATTTTTATGTATAAATCAAAAGAAGGGAGACTTATATGCCAGACACAGTTGTAGTCGCTGTTTTGTCCTTGCTCGGAACGCTGATCGGAAGCTTCGGGGGTACACAGCTTATCAAATATAGGATAGAGCAGCTTGAAAAGAAAGTGGAAAAACATAACTCTGTTGTAGAACGGACGTATTTGTTGGAGGAAAAAATAAAAGTAGCGAATCATCGTATTGATGATTTGGAAAGGAAGGTAGAGGAATGAAGGACAGAGAATATTGGATAAAATGGAGTAAAGCGGCTGGGATAAGAGCCGTGAAAACAATAGCCGAGACAGCGATATCTTTAATCGGAGCAGATATGGTAAATATCGTATCTCTTGACTGGGTGAATATTGCAGGAGTATGTGCAACAGCCGGAGTTATATCATTACTGATGAGCTTAAAAGGATTGCCGGAAGTGAATGTGCCGGAGTATAGAGATTCAGAGGGCGAGTAACACCGCCCTCTTTTGTGTGGAAGAAAGGAGAAGAACATGGCAAATTTAAGAGTAATCGATGTAAGCGAACATCAAGGAACTATTAACTGGGATGCAGTAAAAGGACATATCGATGGGGCAATCTTACGATGCGGATATGGAGATAATATTGCGAGTCAAGATGATAAGCAGTGGAAAAGAAATGCAGATGAATGTACAAGACTTGGGATTCCGTTCGGAGTATATATCTATTCCTACGCGACAAGTGACGCACAGGCGAGAAGCGAAGCGGAACACGTCCTTAGATTGATAAGCGGATATAAACTTTCGTACCCAATTTATTTAGATTTGGAGCAGGCCGGAACGGAAACAGGAGCAATACAAAGAGCAAATATCTTCGGAGACATTATCGAAAACGCTGGATACTGGTGCGGAGTTTACGCCAATACAAATTGGTGGACAAACTACCTTGTAGGATTGGAACGGTTTGTAAAATGGGTGGCACAGTATAATTCGGTCTGTACATATCAGGGCACATATGATATCTGGCAGTATACGTCAGGCGGATCTGTTCCGGGAATTTCCGGAAACGTGG
>OFOU01000528.1_pt1 | contig 31763 bp, 28 predicted proteins | sample 1542061 | NCBI WGS metagenome assembly OFOU01 (sample SAMN04209239, study PRJEB22552) | human gut metagenome | biome: gut; material: feces | host: Homo sapiens | place: USA: Oklahoma
GGGAATCGACCGGCTGGCAATGCTGCTGACCGACAGTGCCTCCATCCGGGATGTCCTGCTCTTCCCGACAATGAAGCCTTTAGGCAATTAAATGCGCTGAAAACCCAGTGTTTATGCGGGTTTGTGAATTTCCCAAACCCCTAACTTACGCCAATTTACGCCAATCTTACGCCAATCAATGTAAGATTTGATGTAGAAAAACGGCTGCCATTTGACTTTTTTGAGAGGGTCTCGTAGAAATACGAGGCTCTTTCTTTATGTCTTCGTGTCGGTGCTAATTTGCATCAGCATTAGCATAAGGTTATGCAAACTTATAAAAGGTTATGGAGGAAAGCAGAAATGAAAAAACAGGGTGCTTTGATTTACGATCCCGAAGTTGACCGAATGGATATTCGATTTGGTCCTTTGGATTTTTATGGCGGACTTCATTGCGGCGACACGCTGGAAGTCCTAATCAATAACAAATGGATTCCCACCAGAATAGAAATGGGTTCATTTTGGTATTTGGTGGGAATAAAAATTTCAGATTTGAACGGATTGATTGTCCGGATTTAGTTGACGGGTAACCTCAAAAGAGGTTGCCTTTTTATTTTAAGCGGAAAGGAGGTTCCCTTGTGAAATGCTTGATGAAATATAAATGGGTTAAGCTGAGACGAGATATGCTTCCCGCAGGCAAAGGTATTATGGCGTCATGGGCGCGGCTGGCAGCTCGTGCAGCGTTTCGCAAGGGACAAGCCTCCTATTGCGGTCACAACAACGCTGTAAGCCCCGGTATGTGGTCCGGAGGGGTTATTGGACTAAAGAGTATTCTCGGCGTCAGAAGCCGCGTACAAGCCTTAGAAACGCTTGAGAAGCTATCGGCTCTCGGATATGTTGAATGGTCTCTTGACAGCAGAACCAAGAAACTGACTTATCAAATTACGGACTGGGTTGTAAAATGCTCCGGTGAGGGCTGTATGAAAGGAGCCGTATATGCTACTGAAGGTTACGGCTTCCTCTGCCTCCCCCGCAGCATCACCCAGAGGCTTGCAGATCAAAATTATAGATTTGATGAAGCAGACGCATGGCTTGATCTTTGGTGCCACACGGTATTTGAGGATAGAAGCAATGCGTTTTCTTTTTTAGCGCCGGCCGTTCAATACGGAAATCGCGGCGCCTTATTAACTTTGGAAAAACTGGGACAGCGTTGGGGCTGGGAGCGAACAAAGGTATGGAGATTTTTCAAAAAGCATGGGGATGTCTTTGCTCTCTATCGCCTTCCGGGTTCCTACGGCTGCCTTGTTTTTAATAAATCGTATCCGGTGGATATGGATGTTTCCCTGCCTGAGCAGGATGCAGTCTTGCGTATTCTCGATAAAATACGCACGTTCGGTGCAAGTGCGTATAAGACGTGCAGCGATCATGAGCATATCAACCGTCTTGTTGCTTGGTACAGCAAATATGCGGTTGTCGAATGCGGCACTGATGAGAATAAAAATCGCGTTGCAGTTTCAGACCATATAATACGCGCGTATTTTTCTCAGTGTTGGAATTGTAAGAATTGTAGTTATGACTGCCAGGGAACTGATAGGTATTCTATCAGCTTAGAAGAAACGAATAAAATCCGAGGACCATGCCGGTCAGTGGATATCACAAAAATTGCAAAGGAGTATTTCACATATGAGCAAACAGGATGAAAAACTGCTGTATGAACAGCAGGAGAGGCACATACAGGCGCAGTCAGACGCCTTTATCACACTTCTGACAAAGCGAGGGATACTGGCAGATCATCAGATTGATGATGAAAAGCTTCGTACAGCACGGAAAGAAAAGACAAAGAACAGCTATCACAACACGCTTTTGCTTTTGCAGCATTACAGAACCATCGTTTGGATGCTGGAGTGCTTTCCTGAAAGCATTGCCGATGAGTTAGACAAGCCGTTTGAGGACTTGGATCGTCTGATTGAGCGTGTTGATATCGAAATGACATTGGGAAATCGAAAGATTGAGAGCCGCATTGAAGGTGTGCAGAAGTCCCGTCTGCTGATGGATCGGGTGAATGAGGCTTTGACTGTACTCAAGAAGAAGCCGGAAAACGGAGAACGCCTGTATCATCTCATTTACACCACCTACATAGCGCCGGAAAAGCTGAGTCATCAGGAATTACTGTTCCGCTTGAATATGTCATCGCGCAACTATTACCGGCTTCGTCAGCAGGCAATCACCATTCTTTCCATTCGTTTATGGGCAGCACCTGCGGCAGATGTGGACTTCTGGCTTGAGATGCTCACGCTCTTGGAAGGAATTGAGTGACGATGCCTATAAAAAGGCAAAAAGTTGGCATACAAAAGCCGATGACACGGGAACGGAAAAATGTTAAAATGATATCGTCCCAAACTGGGATCGGGCAGAAATAGTGCCGTTTCTTGAGCTATAAGGCTTTAAGAAGCGGCATTTTTTGTTGCCCTCATTCTGAAAAAGGAGGTACAAAGGCATGAACAAGCAACTCAGATTGGGCGGTGAGAAAATAAAAACCGCCTACTGGTCTCTTGTTGGAACTGCATCAGCTATGATTGTTTCGATGCAGCCGGTATTCGCCGCAACTATCTGGGATCGTTTTTCAACGATCATGCAGGATATTTACGGTGAGCTTGTGGGGATCAGTACCATCGTGGCAGTCACAATGGCAGCAGTTGCCCTGATTGTGAGGATGATTTCACGCAATCAGAGGGCCGTGGATGAAGCAACAAGCTGGTTGAAAAGAATTGTGGTGACCTGGATTGTCATCAATTCGCTCGGTTTTGTTGTGGCGTATTTGCAGCCTCTGATTGCCGGTGGAAACTACTCGCCCGGTGGCGGTGGCGCAGTGCAGATCTGAAGCGTCCGTGTCAAGCAGGATTGGAGGTGATTGCATATGCTTGACTGGATATTTGAAGGGATTATCACTTGGATAAGCAGTGTCGTATCAGATATGATGGATGCTGTATCCGGTTTGTTCCTTCAGGCTTTGGGGACGGATATGACGGCAATGGAAGAATATTTCCCATTCGTTACAAAGGCGTTTACGGTAATGCAGTATACTGCCTGGGCGCTTTTATTCCTGATAACCGTCTGGCAGTTGTTTCGCGTATTCGGCGGTCCGATAACCGAAGCGGAAAATCCGTGGACTCTCATTGCACGAAGCGCCTTGTTTGCACTGCTTATCGGGTACGCTAAACCGATATTCGCAATGACGCTGAATATTGCCACGGCGCCGTATACAGCCCTTATGGACATACAGATGACGGCTGAGGATTTTACTTTTGCAGGAGTCGAACAGGCTTTGATGAACGGTTTGACAACGATCATAGCCACCATATCAGTGGTTGGCTTGTTGCTTCTTGTTATACTGGAAATCGCGCTGGGCTGGAACTACTTTAAGCTCCTGCTTGAAACGGTTGAGCGGTACATTGTGGTCGGCGTATTGTGTTACACCTCGCCTCTTGCCTTTTCGATGGGGGCTTCAAAAGCAACAACTCCGGTGTTCCGGTCTTGGTGTAGGATGGTTGGTTCACAGCTTTTACTGCTCGTGATGAATGTATGGTTTCTCAGAGGCTTCAGCACATCGGTCGGGCAGTATGTCGGAAACGGCGGCGCTCTGTCAAATGGACGCGGCAGTATATTTCTCTGGCTTTTCTGCGCAGTGGCATTTTTGAAAACCGCACAGAAATTTGACAGCTACTTAGCGGCAATGGGTCTAAACGTAGCGCAGACCGGTTCCGGCATGGGAATGGAACTTCTCATGGCGGCCAGAGTGATTACAGGGGTTGCCGGAGGCGCACGGAGCGCAGGCAATGTATTCCACGGAGGCAGTACCGCAGCAGGAGCAGGCGCTGCAGCAAGTGGATTTGCGGCAGGTTTTGCAAGCAAATTCAAAGGTAACAGCTATGTAAGAGACGCTGTGGTAGACGGCGGTACCCGAATGGGAGCCGGAGGGACAGTCGGTTTTGTGGGCCGGGCCTTTGGCGGCATTGCTGCAAGAAACGGAGCAACGCTCACAGGAGAGTCAATCTCCAGTGTGGCTTCCAGAACGCCGAATGTATCCGGTTCAATCGGAGGTGAGATTGCTGATCGCAGTCTCGGAAACTATATGCCGCACATGAGCGGTCTGCAGTTGTCCGGTACGCAAATTACCGGCGGTCAGATATCCTCCACAATGATTGGAGCGGATGGAAAAGAAACCGCTGTGGATTTGTATAGCGCAGCCCAGTTTGATAAACCTGACGCACCGCATTCGGTTGTTACCGCTTCTGACGGAAGCCAGTGGTATCAGATGGCGAGCGGTCCGGGTGCCGGAGCATTTTATGATGCACCTGCTTTTAGCGGTGATCCCGGTGAAGCAGCACAGGTTGCAGCGGTCTTCCCCGATGCAAGTGAGGGTACAACACTCAGAACTGTGGGCGATGGTGTAATCGAGGCTTCAGCAGACGGCAATTCTACCAGATGGTACAACAGCGCTTACTATGATGAGCCGGATGCTCCGCATACGGTTATGCAGACATCCAACGGTGTTGACTGGTACGCCATGCAGCAATATGCGGAAACGCCTCAGTTTGAGGCCGGAGAAGCCGCTGCAGCATACAATCAAGCGCAGTTCCAGCAATTCATGCCGGGTTATGAACAGCAGGTTTCCAGCGTGGACGGTTCGCAGCGATTGGAAGGACATTTCGAGGTTCGTCACGAAAATGGGTCCGGCACAATGTTCTACGACACGGCACGATATGCACCGCCTCATGGGGATTATCAGGTATATGAAGATGTCAACGGCAGTCAGTGGTACGCAGTACGAGGCGAGGCTGCGGTTGAGAGAAAGCCGGTGTACGAAAAAGGCAAGCCGGTGTACGACGGCGAAAATGTCAGAACCGTATCAACGGAAACGGTACGGTATAAATCAACGCCGTCCCGTTATGGTGAGCCGAAGTCCCGTGGCAATACGGACAGTAAGCCTCCCAGACGGAAACGGTAATGTGCAAGCAGCCGAATCGGGTTTGATCATCCGATTCGGCTGTTTTGCATTCGATGTAGAAAATTACACTGCTTCGGCAGTTTGAATTTGGAGGTGAGAATATGGCTGAACCGCAAAAGCAGCAAATCGGCGATGGTTCCGACAGCTACGGTCAGGCGGCGGGACAGGCGGCGAAAGCCGCGAAGAATATTGGAAAAGAGGCGACAAAGCAAGCGGCAGCAAAGGGTGCTGAAGCAACAGCAAATGCAGCCGCCGCGACTGTAAAAGCCGGTGTTGAAGGCGGAAAGGCGGTAGCCGAAATTGCCGCAGGTACAGCAGCGGGAGGACCCTGGGGTGCGATTTTGTCAGCAGCATGGTCGTTGCGCCATACGCTCTTCAAGATATTGATCTGCATCTGTTTATCACTGGTGTTTTTGATCGTGGCAATTGTAGAACTGCCCAGCATTCTCATGAATAAAGTTTTGGGCCTTGATGGAAACAAACCGAATGAGGGAATATCTATCGTCAGCGTATATGAGACGGTTACCGATGTGATTTCAAATATTATCGGGTTAGGATACGATTCGTCGATGACGCGGGTGGAAACCTTGATTACAGACGGTGGATATGATTATGAGCTTTCCATGAATGCCTTAATCAATCATGCACAAAGCTCTGCCGGGTATGATGTGGCGTATATAATGTCCGCATACTCTACATCCGTGGATCAGCTGAGTGCTGATCAGAGCGATATTGAAACCAAGTTAAGCAATGTGTCGGCAAATATGTTCCCCGTCACTTCGGTTGAAAGAGAAAATGAGGTTATCACGCCGGTCACTTATTATACCTATAAGCCGGTTACAATGACCGTTGTGACCAAAGCGGTGTATACCGGCACAATCAACGGCGCAGCTCAGTACCGATATGAGACGGCTGAAAAAACCTATTATTTGCAGGACAAAGAGCATACTTCCGATGTTCAAGTTGAGGTAGACGCTTATGAGGCGGTCACCGTAACGCTCCCTGTATATACGAATGGAGCGATAAGCGGAACCCGGACAGCCACTTATTATCAGGCAGCAGGCAAGCAGATGCTTACCCCTGCCAAAAAAACCGTCAAATATCTGGAATGCACCATTCATCCTTTTGATAATACGGTTATTTCCAGTGCGTTTGGTTTGGATTTGAATGCAAGCTATAACGGTTTCGGTACCACTTATGGCGAGGTCATTGAAAACCGTGCCATAGCAATGAAAAAGACGCTGTATGGTACAGCAGGATCCGGAAATGCTGTTCCGCTCACTGATGCAGAACTGATAGCGTTTCTCAGCCGACAGAGCTGCAGCGAAACAAGAAAGCACATTGTCAAAACCGGACTTTCGCTGGTTGGCAAGGTCCCGTATTTTTGGGGCGGCAAATCCGAAGCCGGTTGGAATGACGAATGGAATACGCCGAAGCTGGTGACTGCAGCCGGCTCGACTTCAACCGGAACCATTCGTCCCTTTGGACTGGACTGTTCCGGCTTTACTGACTGGACTTATAAGACTGCTGTGGGCGTCAGTCTGTACGGCGGCACATGGAGCCAGTGGGATGAGTCCTATGAGATTACAGCGGATGAACTTTTACCGGGAGATCTCGGATTTCTGATGAACGATGACGGTAACGGATGGAACCATGTGCTGATTTTCGCGGGATACGGTGAAAAGGGAGACCGAATGTGGGTTCATTCCTCCGGTGGCGAAGGTGTTATCTTCAATTCACCAAGCTATGAGGCAGCCCTTTCCCTGCGCAGACCGAAGGGAGTCAATTTTGAAGATACCGCATCCGGCGGCGTAGTTGCTCTTTCAGATTAGGACGGTGATACAAATGGATGAAAAAGAGTACAGCAATTTATTTGCTATTCCTGCAAATTACACGGATTCCGGTAAAATATTCGGAGGTATGCTGGAACCGAGAAATGCGATTGAAGCTGTCTTACTGGTTTTGGTGGTCGGATATCCGGAGCTGATGCTGATTCCGATGCCGGGAACGATCCGCATTGTCGTGATGACGGTAACCTTGATTCCGCTTGCGATTGTGGCGGCGATGGGGATTAACGGAGATTCCCTGTTCCAGTATGCCGGGCATATCATCCGCTTTATGGCGGGTCGGAGAAAATTACATTTACGAAGGGTGGGATATAAATATGATCCAAGGCAGCTCCGCAAAAAGAAACGCAGCAAAGCGAAGCAAAAAGCCTGAAAAACTGAATTTTGTTCAGGACTTTATTCCGATAAAAAAACTGGAGCACGGCATTATCGAAACCACCGATGGGCGGTACATCAAGATTTTGGAAATAGAGCCGATTAACTTTATGCTACGCTCTGATGAGGAGCAATACAATATCATAAACGCTTTTGCAAGCTGGTTGAAAATTTCACCGATACAGCTTCAAATAAAAAGCATTACCCGTAAAGCGGATTCTGATAAGCATTTGGCTATGCTGCGTGAAGAATTGGAGGCGGAAGAAAGCGAACAATGCAAGGAGCTTGGCGAAGGATATATTCGGCTCATAAAGGATGTTGGAAACAGAGAGGCGCTTACGCGGCGCTTCTTTTTGATTTTTCAGTATGAGGAGATCCGTCGAAACGAGAGCAGCGATTTCGGTCAGGTTTTCAGTATGATGCAGACCGTTGAACAGAACGCCAGAGCTTATTTCCTTCAGTGCGGCAATCATATCGTTCAGCCCAAGGATCCCGATGAGGCTACTGCGGAAATTCTTTATATGTTTTTTAACCGCCGAACCTGCTCGGATGAACCATTCACTTCCCGTGTAGACCGTGTGGTACTGGATACAATGGCCGCAAAAAACAGAATTATTGGTGTGGATCCTGTCCCGAATATCCGGATGGCTCATTTTATTGCTCCCCGTGGCGTTGACTTGACGCATAACAACTACATCATCATGGACGGTCTGTATTATTCGTTTCTCTATGTGCGCGGAGACGGGTATCCGAATAAGGTCCGGGCCGGATGGATGTCTTCTCTCATCAATGCAGGCGAGGGCATTGATATTGATGTATTTCTTAAACGTGAAAACCGCAGCAAGACTGTTGATAAGGTTGCCCAGCGCATTCGACTGAACCGCACCAAAATCAAAGGAATGCAGGATACTTCAACTGATTTTGAGGAGCTTGTCGGTTCCATACAGGCGGGGTATTACATCAAACAAGGAATTGCAAATTACAATGAAGATTTGTTTTATATGTCAATTTTCATTACGGTTTCCGCTAAAACCTATGAGGAACTGATGTGGCGCAAGCAGCAGATGACCGATATGCTCAAGTCAATGGATATGTATGTCAGCGACTGCCGGTTTCAGCAGGAAGACGCATTGAAAACCATTATGCCGTTTCTGAAAATAGTTCCCAGACTGGAAAGAAAAGCGAAGCGCAATGTCCTGACCAGCGGTGCGGCGTCTACTTATATGTTTACTTCGTTTGAAATGTCGGATGATACCGGCGTTTTGTTGGGGATAAATCGGCACAATAATTCGCTGTGCATTGTAGATCTTTTCAACACGAAAAAGAATAAGAACGGCAACCTGAATTTACTGGGAACCAGCGGGGCCGGAAAGACCTTTACCATGCAGCTTCTTGCCCTCCGTATGCGGATGCGCGGTATACAGTGCTTTATCCTTGCGCCGATTAAGGGGCATGAGTTCCGCAGAGCCTGCAATCATATTGGCGGTCAATTCGTTAAGATCGCTCCAGGATCTCCGCACTGCATCAATATCATGGAGATCCGTCCAACCATTTCTCCGGAGATGGAGCTGATTGATGAACTGGATTATAGTGAAATGGATTCCTTGCTGGCAAGAAAAATCCAGCAGTTGATGACATTCTTCTCTTTATTGGTGCCGGACATGAGCAACGAGGAAGAACAGATGCTGGATGAAGCGCTTATCAGCACCTATGCAAAATTCGGGATTACCCATGACAACGATTCGCTCTATGATGATCGCAGCGTATCCCCGCAAATGAAGAAAATGCCGATTATCGGAGATCTGCATAAGGAATTGCTGGAAAATCCGCTTACAAAAAGAATAGCCGTTATTATCAGCCGCTTTGTCACCGGCTCCGCCCAGAGTTTCAATCGGCAGACCAACGTGGATTTGGCGAATAAATATGTCGTGCTGGATCTCTCAGAGTTAAAGGGCAAGCTGCTTCCTGTGGGAATGTTCATTGTGCTTGACTATGTATGGGATATTGTGAAATCGGACCGAACAAAGAAAAAGGCAATCATGATCGATGAAATCTGGCAGCTGATCGGAGCCGGTTCAAATCGCATGGCAGCGGAATTTTGTTTGACTATCTTTAAGACCATAAGAGGATTTGGCGGCGCAGCCGTTTCTGCCACGCAGGATTTGTCCGATTTCTTTGGTTTGGAGGACGGCAAATACGGGCGTGCCATTATCAATAACAGCAAAAATAAAATTATTCTCAATCTGGAGCCGGATGAGGCAAAGTATGTGCAGGATGTACTGAAGCTGACAAAAACAGAAATTCGCTCCATTACTCGCTTTGAGCGTGGGGAGGCGCTGGTTTGTTCCAACAGCAATAAGGTTCCGGTTGTCATTCGTGCATCCAAGGAAGAACAGGAAATGATAACTACTGATCGTGCGGAATTGGAGGCCATTCTCAAGGAGCGTCAGCAACAGCAGGAAGCAAATTATACGCATGATTAAGAAAAATGCGCATTCCAGTTTGAATAAGCATAAGAGGAGGTGCAAAACGTGCTTTTAACCGATGAACAATATGTCGTCAAATGGCTTTCACAATACGGAGCTTTACAAAAAAATCAAGTAATCAGAATGCTGAAAAAGCCGCCGCAGACAGCAGAAAAAATACTCCGCAATCTGAAGAAACAGATGCGGGTTGCTGATGTCTCCGGCGGCTATTATATTGGACTGGATCCCATGTGCCAGCCGGACCAAAGATTGATCCTTGCGGTTTGGGTGCTTCTTAAATTTTTTGACCGCGTGGATCCGCTGGCGCATTATCCTGCGGTCTATCCGTCCCAGCTTTTCTTTCTGAAGGAGCAAACCGGATATGAAATTGTCGTGCTTTATGAAGGGGAACAAAATCTTCTAAAGCTTTTGCAGCCGCAGGATGATTTGAAATATATTATTGTTCTGCCGCATATTTCTATGGCTCAAAACATTCGGCTTCCCCAAGCCCCCTGCCTATTTGCAACCGTAGACTTTGGCGGGCAGGAAGAACCGGAAGTCATATTTTATTCAGAGGAGGCGATTATAGGTGAAAGATGAATCAACATACGCAAAGGCTCTTGAAAAAGTGGATGCAAAAATCAAACGGATGAAAGAGCAGGCAGAAGCAGTCCGATGGTTTTATGAGAATAACAATATGGAGGAAAGCTATCGGCGTGCAATGACACTGGAGGAGTTGTCCGAACAGACGGTATTACTTACCCGTGTGCTGCCTGCTTATGCCGGCGCCCCGGACGCAGCTCTTGAGGTGCAGGAGAAGATCATACAGCTTATTCCGGTGAACGTCGGCTTTTCAGCTGAAGGGTGGTTTTGCATTCGTTTTCCTGCCTTGCTTCCGAAGAAGGCGGCAGGTTCTGCGGAATATGTCAGGTCTTTTCTGTATCCTGCCATGCAAAAATTCTTTGATGGAAAACCTCCGGTTCGGTTTACAGATTGCGTGATGGTCTTCCGTCATGTCTACGATCAAACCCATCCGGAACGGGCTATGCGGGATCATGATAACATTGAAGTCAATATGGTTTCAGATATCGTGGCGTTGTATGTTCTTCCAGATGACAGTCCGAGAGTATGCACGCATTACTATTGCAGTGCTGCTGGTCCAGAGGAACGCACGGAGATTTATATTGTGCCGAAACCGGATTTTCCGATATGGCTGGCAGAGGAAAAAGTCTTCCCGGAACAGGGGGTGATTCTGTATGATGAGCGGCTTTAACAGGCGGAAAATCTTATGTAAAAACGAAGCAGATTATACGCCGGAAAACTACATAAGAATGCATAGCGGAAAAATGCCCGGTATTGCAGCGTTTTGGGGGCGGTTGATGACCGGAGAATCCGACAAAGAGAGCAGTCATGTTGTCGGGATTTCTTCCGATGCGGGAGTGAGGTAACAATGCTGTACATCCGCCCCGGCAGTCAGGTCTGGCAGCTCATCACGCTTCTTTCCTTCGTGGGTGAGTATCCGGTTCGTTCGCTTCATCTGCTCGGCAATGAGCGTGTTTACAAGGCTCTGGTCCATAAGCTGACAACGGTTCAGATTTATCGCTTACCCCAGACTGATTTGACGATGGAAACGCGGCTGCTCACCGTTACCGGAAAAGCAAACGGCAAAACCATTCGCCTGTATAAGAGTGCGCTTCCCATACTGGACTGGATTCATCCGGATGCGTATCGGTATTACATGGATGCATTTTGGAGCCACCGTTTTCCGGGAGATGCAGCACATTGGGAACGAAATCACCGGGTTGCAGAGGCTGCGGCAATGTTTATAAGCGCAGGTGTTGAGGCGCAGCCGTATCTGCTTCCCCACCTGCAAAACCGGGAAATTCTCCGCACAGTACCCGAAACGCCCTGCTTTTATCTGGCGAAGGATATCAAGAAGGTCGGCGGAGTGGAAATGAACAAAACCATGTTCACGCGAATGGTCGGCGCCTTTTTCTGCAGCAGCGAAGCCTATGCGGTTTATAATACGAGGGACGCCGTTATGAAATGGAGCGGTAAAGGAGAATTCAAAGCGCTGCATAGCCTTATCGAAATCGGTCGGTTGAATGCCGGTTTGCATACCGTCACATCGGCGATTCTTTTCGGTGAGTCTGGTAGCGTAGCCCTGAATACCCTGGTGGAGTCGGATCATACCAAACGAATGGAGTTCCGGTTTGATTCCATCTACCGCCATATTTATTTTATACCCATGAACGAGTACGGCATTCGGCAGCTGAAGATCCTATCTGTACCGGACTGGAACGAAAAGCTGCTTGATCTTCTTTTCGAGCCTGATATCCGAACGTATGATAAAGGGCTTTTTGAATATGACGCCTTTACTGAGGGCGTTTATGTGTTTTCGCATTTGGATAGCGATCTTGCAAGGTTGATTCGCTTTCGGGAAGCAATCCGGCACCAGACCGGCAGGTTTGAGGTGCTTTGCTTTCCGCACCAGATGCCTCTCCTCCGAGAATATCTGGGCCGGCTTGTCACACTGAAGACCATTGACATGGACTTGGTGGAGAGCGAACTCGGTCCGGATCGGAGGAGCTTTTTTGAAAGATAAGAAACGCATGGCAGCGATTATAGCGGCTGTCATACTGGGGTGCGCCGGTCTGTTATATCTGGGCGGTATGTTTTCCCAAGTGCTGTCGAACTATGCGATCTGGATGAATGGCGGTGGGATTACCGGTCAGGCGTTGATGAAACCTGTGAGCTGGAATCCTTTGGTTTGTTTTTCGATGGCATTCACCGCAAACGGGTTAAAAGGAATGATCTTCATTCTGTTTGTCGCCGGCGCAATAGTTGCCTATATGAAGCTTCATGATCGGTTTGACGGAAAACAGCACGATCCCAGAGGCTTTACAAAAAGCAAATCGGGGATCTACGGCACTGCCTCATGGATGGAAGAAAAAGAAATGCGCGAGGTGCTGGAGATATCCCCGGTAGCCAGTGCAGAAGGTACTATCCTCGGTGAGTATAAGGGCAAAGCAATTTGTATGCCCAAAGATACCAGACTCAATCGGCATATCGCCGTGTTCGGCGCATCCGGTACCATGAAATCCAGAGCCATTATTCGCAACGCACTGTTTCAGGCGCTCAAGCGTGGTGAGTCGGCAATCGTAACAGACAGTAAAGGGGAAATGTATGCCGACACCTCGGAAATGTTCCGCAAAGCCGGTTACGATGTGAAAATCTATAATCTCGTCACCCCGGAGCATGGTGATTCGTGGAACTGTATGTCAGACTTAAACGGCGATACCCTGATGGCGCAGGTGCTGACCAATGTTATCATCGGCAACACCAGTTCCGGAAAAGGAGACCACTTCTGGGACAATGGCGAGGGCAATCTGCTGAAGGCGTTGATCCTGCTTGTAGACCAAGACAGAACGAGAAGCCCCGATATGAAGCATCTCACCGCCGTGCACCAGCTCCTTACCCAGAACAGCGAGCACCAGCTGACAGCAATGTTTGAAAAACTTCCGCTCAATCATCCGGCACGGGCGCCGTTCAATCTCTTTGCCCAGTCCAGTGATACGGTGAAATCCGGCATCATACTGGGTTTGGGTACACGCCTTCAGGTACTGCAGAACCAGGCGGTCCAGAGAATTACCAGTCGGTCTGATATTGATCTGACCGCACCTGCCAAACGGAAGTGCATTTATTATATCGTACTGAGCGATCAGGATGCGACGATGGCATTCTTGTCCTCGCTCTTTTTTTCGTTTATGTTCATCAAGCTCACTCGTTATGCGGACAGCCGCCCGAATGGTCGCTGTGATGTGCCCGTAAATTTGGTTTTGGATGAATTTAATAATGTCGGTCGTATCGGTGGAGCTGAAGATGGCTCCGATTTTGCCCGTTCCCTCTCTGTCGTCAGATCCAGAGACATTCGTGTTATGCTGGCAGTACAAAGCCTGGGTCAGCTGCAGAACAGGTATCCGAAAAATTTATGGGCAGAGATTATCGGAAACTGTGATATCCAGTTGATGCTGGGATGCACAGATGATGTAACGGCGGAATACATTTCTGCGAGATCCGGCGATATGTCGGTGCAGGTGAACTCCACCATGACGGTGCGTCAGACCATTGCTGTTGCACAGGTGATTCCCCAGTACCGTCATACCGAGGGACAGGGACGCAGGCGGCTGCTTACTCCGGATGAGGTCCTGAGGCTCCCGAACGAAGAAATGCTCTGTATCATACGGGGGTGCAATGTACTCAAGCTCAACAAGCTGGATTTCACCAAACACCCAATGGCAAAGCAAATCGTAAAAGCGTCGGTATATGATTATACGCCGGACACGGTATTTTCCGATCCGGTTCAGAATGAGCTTGATACAGCGGCAAAATCTGAGAAGAAACCTGCCCGGAAAAAAAGTTTGTACAGCTCGGCAAAGCCGCCGAGTGAATTTTGATTTTCTGAAAATGTTGCATTTCATAAAAAAGTCGCTCATTTTTTTGCGTTGCCTATTGCATATCTCGCTCATTTTTTGTATAATATAAGTGTAGAAAGGTGGGCTGAATATGGCTGATGTTTATTTGAAACGAAAAATTGACGGGTATCTGGCAGCGTGGAAGAAAGATCCAAACAGAAAACCGCTGATTGTAAAAGGGCCGAGGCAGGTCGGTAAAACCGAATCTATCTTACGTTTTGCCGAAGATTGCTATAAGAATGTCGTGTATATCAATTTCGTAGAGGAGCCGAAATACAAGCTTATTACGGAGGACGGATATAAGACGGATGATATCATCCGGAACATTTCACGGATGGATCCGTCCAAGCGGTTTGAGCCGGGAGAGACAATCATTATATTTGATGAATTGCAGGAATATCCCGAAATTGCCACCTCACTCAAGTTTTTCAAAATGGATGGGCGATTTGATGTAATCTGCAGCGGTTCTCTGCTGGGGATCCATTACAAACGGATTGAAAGCAACAGTGTGGGCTATAAAACAGATTACGAAATGACCTCCCTTGACTTTGAGGAGTTTTTGTGGGCCAAAGGATATGACAGAACGGCAATTGAAGATATGCTGTGGCACATGGAAACTCTGAAACCATTTAACCAAACAGAAATGAAGGTTTATAGCGATCTATTTTTGGATTTCTGTATTTTGGGCGGTATGCCGGCAGTTTTAAGGGAGTATATCCAAAAAGGCACCTTTGAGGGTACGCTGGATATTCAGAAGCAGCTTTTAGAGGACTACCGGGAGGATATCCGAAAATACGCAGAGGGAATGGATCAAGCGAGGATTCTGAATGTTTTTGAACAAATCCCGGTCCAGCTGGCAAAGGATAATAAGAAGTTCCAAATTTCAAAGGTCGCAAAAGGTGCGCGGTTCAAAGATTATCGCGGCTGTATCGAATGGCTCAGGGATGCCGGTATCATTCAGATATGCTACTGCCTCAACTTTCCCGAACTTCCCTTGAAAGGAAATCATGACGATACCAAATACAAAATCTACTTTTTTGATACCGGCCTTTTCGTTGCTATGCTGGATGATGAGGCACAGGAGGATTTGCGTGCGAACAAAAATCTCGGTGTCTATAAAGGAGCGTTGTATGAGAACATTGTCGGAGAAGCTTTATCCAAGTGCGGCTATGGATTATATTATTACAAACGAGAGGATTCCACCTTGGAAGAAGATTTCTTTGTCAGAACGCAGCAATCTCTGATGCCGGTCGAGGTGAAAGCGAAAAGAGGAACGGCAAAATCATTAAGAACGCTGATTGAGAGTGATAAATATCCGGATATCCGGTACGGGTTGAAGTTCACGGCCGGGAATGTGGGATTTAGTGACAACATTTATACATTCCCGTATTTTTGCACATTTCTTTTGAAAACCTATCTGAAGCGTGCAGAGGAGTATCTTCCTGAACAGGAGTATGCTGACGACACCCCATAACAACTGAATTTTAAGAAGTTATCTATTCTGTTAAAGACAGAAGTATTTGCAAGGTTTGCAGATGCTTCTGTTTTTTTATATTCAAAATCAAAAAGGAGGAAACATTATGCCTACCAAGAAAAAAACAGAGCTGCCCGAGGAGATGACCACTCCTGTGGAAGCCCCCAAACTCCAGACCGAGACGGATCCGGAGCTGACACAGATGCTCAGCGATGAAGAGTCAGGCGCTGTTGCTGCATCCGCCTCCGGTTCCCAGACTGAACCGGAATCGGCGGAAGATCCCGTCCCTTCAGAGAACGCGCGTGAAATCCAGGCTCCCGATATTCAATTTTCCCAGACTGAACCGGAGCCGGCTAAAAAAACTCGCCGACGCAGGAAGACCGATGAGACTTCAACTCAGTCTGATACAGAAGCGGATGCCGACAAAAAGGGCGTTACCGACGGCGTCGAGAACTCGGCGAAACCCCGTAAAAAGCGTGCCACCACCAGACCGGCTGCAACTGTGCTTTCGATTGATGACCGTCCCACGGTTGAAACGGAAGCAGATAAAGCCAAAAACGATTTGCTTGACCTTATTGAGTCTCAAAGATCCGGGCGAATTTTGACCGGCAGTATTCAAGGCGTAGAACGTCCGGAAGATAACCCGAACCTTTCCTTTGCAGTCCTGTATCATGGTGAGTTCAAGGTCATTATTCCTGCGACTGAAGCAGTAGATCCGCCGGGAGATTACCGGGGACGCAATCCAGATGATGTTCACCATTATATGCTTACAAAGCGACTCGGTGCGGAGGTCGATTATATCGTCAAAGGTATTGATCCGAAATCCGGCATTGCTGCAGCGAGTCGTTTGGATGCCATGCGTGCCAGACGCAAGGAATATTATTTCGGTACAGACCGGGACGGCAATAATCTGATCTATCCCGATGTATGTGCAGAAGCAAGAATCGTGTCGGTTATCCGAGCGGGTATCTTTATTGATCTGTTCGGTGTGGAGACCTACATTCCTCTCAGAGAACTGAGCTACCAACGCTGGATGGACGCTTCGGCTCATTTTCAGCCGGGGCAGCGCACACTTGTAAAAGTGCTGGAGGTAGACCGAAGTGACCGCAGCAATATCAAGGTGAGAGCATCTGTAAAACAGGCGGGCGAGAACCCGTATGAAAAAGCGCTTCGTAAATACTCTATCGGCAATCGTTATGTAGGTACAGTCAGTATGGTGGATATGAACGGCGTTTTTGTGGCGCTTGACGGAGGGATCGATTGCCTGTGCAGCTATCCCAAAAGAGGGCGTCCGCCCAGAGGTTCCAGAGTAACCGTAAGAATTCTCGGCATCAATCATGAAACAAATCGAATCTGGGGTGCCATTACGCATATTGCGACGCCGAGATAGTAAAGTGCCCCAGTAGAAAGGAAAACATATGATACATTGTGACCTGAGCCAGACCGAACAAAAGCGCCGCAAGACCATCGCAGAACACACCCGCCAGATGATTATATCCCAGTTTCATATTGACGGTCAGGACGAAGCCTCTATCATGACGGGGTATCGGGACTACTACCTGCAGATTTCCTTTTCGGAGCTGCATCCACTGATGGTTTTCTGCCTTGCAAAAGCGCTTACCCATCCCAGTACACACAAGCAGTGTGAAATCGCAAATGATCTGAATCTCAGAAGTGTACTGGGAAGCCATGCGGTCAACGATGAGGTGGGCTGTTATTCCTATCGGGCAACGCACTGGCTGGATACCGAGCTTGATGCCACACGTTTTTATGAAATCCTCGACAGGTGTGTGGACGAAGCGGACCGTGGCTTTTATAAGCTCGCGTGCTGAAAGTTGTAATTCCCCAGACTCATTCGTGTAATGTATAATAAACACGAATCTGGAGGAATGCATCATGAAAAAGTTTATTATAACCGTTCTGACACTGTGCAGCGCTGCGATGTGCTTCATGCTCAGTGCTTGCAATGTCTCAGACTCACCCGAACCTTCTCTCTCTTCGGCAATTGCTGATGCTGGTCAAGCTTACAATAACTCAGTTCCCCAGACTGAACCCGAAAATCCCCTGGATGCAGTTGAAAGTGATATTTTTCTTACACCAGAATCTCCTGATTCTGAACCGGAAGAGAATATCGAGCCGTCAGAACCACAGATTCCTGATACCACGCATGAGACTGAGCCGGAATCCACTATCGGAAAGCCCGGGTCTGAGCATGAAACGAGCACTCCGCCTGTGACGACGGCTCCGTCTCAGACTGAACCCGAAAAAGAGGAGCAAGAGTTCCCTTCAGGGGAAAAAGCAGGTGCTGCAGATACGAAAGCAGTTGCCCAGCGTGTTCTGGAGTATGTGAACGAGTTCCGGACTACTTCGGCAGTCAAACTCACAGGTCTTACAGACTATGCTGAGTACCGAAGCCGGCAAATAGTTTCCAACTTCGCTCATGACACGGCTGATCAGCGTGCGGCAGCGACTGAACTTCAGTATGGCGAGTACATAGATCCTTCGCTTTACGGCGGCAGCGGCGAGCCTTATTATAGGGCAAATGCTCGTGAAGCCATTGCGAAGGCCGGTTATGCAGGAACCATTGATGAAGTGGCGCTCAAACTGGCATCATTGGTGAAAAACAGCACCAGCCACTGGAATTACATCGGTTCTCCGGAATATACCTACATTGCTGTGGGCGTAACCTACGAAAGCGGGATGTGGTATTGTGCGATTACCGTAGCTTCTGAGAACACATATGAATGAGTACCCCGAAGCGGGTGAGACAAAAGCCTCATTGCGAAAGCAGTGAGGCTTTTTCCATACCAAAAACAAGAAAGGATTGAATTATCATGACGACAAAAAAGAAAACAGGCTCGCGGCTTTTATCCGCATTTCTTGCAGTGTTGATGATCATATCTCTGATTCCATCAACTGTTTTTGCTGCTCCGGCAGCCGACATCCCGGATGAGATGCTTGACAATGCCTATCTCGATGCGCTTGCGTATACCGGATATAAGGTACAGGCACAAATGGATGACGGGAGCATTTACAAGACCTATGGTTCCAGAGCAACCGCATATGGTTCCAACATCAGCTACGGTCTTGCTAAATACGGTACGGAGACCGTAGCTAAATCCGGAACAGCCACTGGACTCGCCCCGGATATTGCCGGGTTTGAGGGCAGCGGCTTATGCTGTGCATCCTATGTTTCCTATGTGTATTACAATTACTTACCGAACATTGCCGGTATCAGCACCAGTGGTGTGCCGAAACCGGCAAATCCTCGTTCCGCAAGCTCCTATAACACAGCGGCAAATAATTGGGTGAGCACAGGTACTGCACGCAGAATCGGTTTTTCACAGAATGCCGACGGCAGCAATTTCGTTCCGAATGAAGAAATCCCAATCGGCTCTCTAATCGTATTCAAACATATTCCAACAGGGGATATCGCTCATGTCGCTGTTTATGCAGGTGAGTATAACGGGACACATTTCGTTACCCATGTCGGTAATGACCGTGGACCGGAAATCAGCACCATTGTGGGAATGAGCAAAGGTGATTATCCCGAAGCGGTAGTGCAGGTGGTTGTTCCTGAATTTGTTGAGGCAACCGGTAAGATTGAAGTTTACAAAAAGGATCCGAACGGCAAAAATTTAAGCGGTGCGTATTTTGTCGCAACCAATACGGAGACGGATCAGGAATTTGTCATCGGTCCCACCAACACAAACGGATATGCCGCTACCACAGAAGACATCCCCTTCGGGACATATAAAATAGTGGAGACGGTATTTCCGACGGACTATACCTATTCCGGGACAAGAGAATGGACGCGCACGGTCAGTTCGGCGAACAACGGTGTGGTTACGATCCATGCAGTAAATGAGCTGAAAAAAGGCAATATTGAAGTCTATAAGAAAGCTTATGAGTCCGGTGCAAACCTGAGCGGTGCTGTTTTTACGGTTTATAACACATCCGGTACCAAGATTACGACAATCGGACCGACGAATGATCGTGGATATGCGAAATCCGCGAGCATTCCGTATGGTACTTATCGGGTAGTGGAAACTACCTTCCCGCAGAATTATGAGGCTCACGGTCAGTCTGAATGGACGGTTACAATCAATTCGGCAGAAGGAGCTCTGGCAACGATTCATGCTTCCAACCGATTGAAGAAAGGTCATATTGAAGTCCTGAAATCGGATGCTGAATCCGGCAGAGACCTCAGCGGCGCTGAATTTACCGTCTATACCCTTGATGGTGAGGAGGTTGCGGTGATCGGTCCGACAAATTCGAGCGGCTATGCCAAATCCGGCGATATCATCTACGGCGATTATATCGTGCGTGAAACGAAAATCCCGTCAAACTATCAGGCGGACGGCAATGCCAAATGGAATGTTTCCATCAACGATAACAGTCCGGTAATTACGCTGGATATCGCCAACCTTCGTCAGTATGGCAGCGTGCGAGTCGTCAAGACGGCGGAGGACGGGCTTGTGGAAGGACTCACATTCACCTTGACAGGCACATCGGTGTATGGCGAGCCGGTGAACCTGACGGCAAAAACCAATGCGGCGGGAGTTGCATTTTTTGAGCGGGTGCCGATTGGAATCGACTATGTACTTTCTGAAAAAAACACGCCGGTACGCTATGTCGTGCCGGAAAACCAGACCGTAAATGTGGAATGGAATAAGGTGACAGAACGTGGGTTTGAAAACATCCTCAAAAAATGGAGAGCTGATATTTTCAAACTTGACGCCGGGCTTTCTGAACACGAAGAAAAGAAAGAACCGAAAGTGCAGCTGTTCCTTGCCTCTGATGAAATCGTAGATGATCTTGGATATCCATATGGTGCAGCGCAGGGTGATGCTTCGCTGGCCGGTGCGGTTTACGGCGTTTATCGCTATGATGAACTGGTATCTACCTATACCACCGATAAGAACGGCTATATCCAGACGGATTATTTTCCTTGCGGTAAAGGTTGGAATATTCGTGAAATCTCGCCTTCCGAGGGATACCTTCTGGACGAAACCATCTACTGGCTGGATGTGGAACCCGGCAATTTCACGGTTGAGCGTAATACCGAATATCTGGATGTGTATGAGACAATTAAGATGGGCAGTATTTCCTTGCTCAAGCACGCGGACGATGGTGATACCGGAATCGAAACACCGGAGGTGTCAGCTGAATTTGAGATTTACTTAAAGTCCGCCGGTTCTTTTGCAAATGCCAAGGACAGCGAGCGCGCATTCCTTACCACAGACGAATTCGGTTTTGCTCAGACTGGTTGTTTGCCTTATGGCGTTTATGTGCTAAAACAGACATCCGGATCCGAAGGCATGGAGTTGATGAAGCCGTTTGATGTGTTTATCTCAGAGGATGGTGAAACATATCGCTTTATCATCAATAATGCGCCGTTTAAGAGCTATCTGAAGATTCAGAAGACGGATGCGGAATCCGGTCTGGCAATACCTTATGCCGGTGCCGGATTTGAAATTTATCATCCGGACGGAACCAAGGTGGTCATGCAGACGACGTATCCGGAACTGCAAGATATCAGCACTTTCTATACCAATTCCGAAGGTTACCTGATCACGCCTCAGACTTTGGATTACGGCAAAGGCTATTACCTGGTCGAAGTACAGGCTCCGTATGGATATATCCTTAATTCGGAACCCGTATACTTTGACATTACCGAAAACAATTCCACTGAGGAAGGCGGTATCACCGTAGTCAGCGTTACCAGATCCAATCTTCCTCAGAAGGGCGTCATTCATATCGAAAAAAACGGCGAGGTGTTTCAGTCTGTTATTGAATCGAATGGAATGTATAAGCCGGTCTACGAGATCAAGGGACTTGCAGGTGCAACCTTTGAGGTCCGGGCAGCTGAAAACGTTTATACGTTGGACGGCGTATTGCACTATGCCAAGGGCGAACTGATAGATACCATAACTACTGAGGCTGATGGGATTGCTACCAGCAAGGCTCTCTATCTCGGAAAATATGATGTGCAGGAAGTTACTGCACCTTACGGCATGGTACTGAACTCCAAGATACAGACGGTAGAACTGGTCTATGCCGGGCAGGAGGTCTCGATTACAGAGACATCCGAAAATCTATATAATGACCGTCAGAAAGTCAAAGTAAGTCTGAGCAAGGTGCTGGAACAGAATGAACTCTTTGGCATCGGCATGAACGGCGAGCTTGCCAGCATTACCTTCGGTCTCTATACTGAAACGGATTTGGTTGCAGCTGACGGAACCATGATCCCAGCCGGCGGTCTTCTTGAGATTATTTCGTTTGACGAAACCGGTCTGGCGGTTTGCAGCACAGATCTTCCTTTCGGCAGCTTTTATCTGCAGGAGCGCAGCACGGATGACCATTATATCCTCAGCAATGCGAAGTACGGATTTGTGTTTGATTATACGACACAGGATACCGCTGTGGTCGAACTCACCGTCAACAACGGTGCAGCCATTGAAAACAACCTCAAGTACGGTAGTGTTTCCGGTCTGAAGCTGGATGAGGACGGTAAGACCATCGCAGGCGCAGTATTTGGTCTGTTCCGCAATGATGAAAATGAGTATTCCAGAGAGAATGCGCTTTTGATAGCGGAGAGCGCACAGGACGGCACGTTCCGTTTTGATGCTGTGCCCTACGGTACCTGGGTAGTCCGTGAAATCGAGCCTGCAGTCGGTTTTGTGCTGAACGAAAAGGCATATCAGGTGAAAATTACGGAAGACGGTCAGGTGGTTGAGATCCAACTGGAGAACCGTTATATTCGAGGAGACATTGAGGGCTTGAAGGTGGACGAAGACGGCAATACCATTGCAGGTGCAGTCTTTGGATTGTTCCACATAGACGCATCCGAGTTTACCGAGGAAACAGCAGTGCTTGTAACCGAAACGGATGCCGAGGGGAAATTCCGCTTTGAAGACATCCGTTTTGGAAAATGGATTGTCCGTGAATTGAAACCGGCAACCGGATTTGTCCTTAACGAGATGCCTGTTGAAGTCAATGTTACCACTGAGGGCGAAATCATACGGATTTCTTTTGAAAACAAGTTCATCCGAGGTGACATCAAGGGCTATAAGGTGGATGAAGACGGCGAGCCTGTAGGCGGCGCAATCTTCGGACTGTTCAAAGAAAACGAAACTGAGTTCATAGTAGAAAACGCAGTGCTCACGGCTGAGTCTGATGCGGAGGGTGTCTTCCTGTTTGAAGATATCCGCTTTGGAAAATGGATTGTAAAAGAGCTGCAGCCGGCCACTGGTTTCGTGGCAAACGATACGCTGTTCCCGGTGGAAATCAGCGTCGATGGTGATGTGATCGAAATCGAAGCTGTGAACCGTCATATCTACGGCATGGTCCATACTACCAAGGTTGATCAGGAGTATCCGGATCATTTATTGTCCGGAGCCATTTTTGAAGTGTATCGGGACGAGAACGGCAACAAGGAATTTGATGCCGACATTGATACCCTCGTAGCTGAGCTGGTTGAGTATGAACCCGGTCTGTATGAGCTTGAGAACCTCAGATACGGCGGCTATTTCCTGTATGAAAAACAGGCCCCCGACAATTTCTTAAAGGACAACGGATATTACTATTTTGAAATCGTCAATGATGGTGAGATGGTAGAAGTGGAAAACGAAGCCGGCATCGGTTTCATCAACAACCCCATGCGCGGAAATCTGAAAATCGTAAAGACTTCTTCAGATGGACGTGTCGAAGGTTTTTCTTTCCGTGTGACCGGCGAGAATTATGATGAGGTATTCAAGACGGATTCCAACGGGGAGATTGTCATTGAGAACCTGAGGATCGGCAAATATACCGTAATGGAGCTTGAAGATGAAGTGAGCGCCGGCTATGACCGTCCGGATCCTGTCGAGGTGGAGCTGGTACATGATGAGACACTAACAGTGAATGTCTATAACGATAAGATTACCGTAGACATCCCCCAGACCGGGGACAGTTCCAACCTGATGCTGTGGTTCGGACTCATGCTTCTTAGTGCCGGTGCTATCCTTGGTATTGCGCTCTATTCTCGTAAGAAAAAATATCTTGCAAACTGATTTGGAGGGAACGATATGCAAATGAAATGGATGAAATGCATTCTTACAATTCTGTCGCTGCTCTGTATTCTCTGTGTTCCAGTCTCAACGACTTATGCTGCTCCGCAGGGAACAGACGGATCCGAACTGCAGGTGATGGAGGCAGAAAAACTGGAAATTCAGTTCGGGGCTGACTGGGCAGGTGTGGAGTTCCAGCTGAAGACGGATGCCGGGTTATATCCCGGCACCGTTATTGTCGGAGAGGACGGCGTGCTTCGCATGGAGCTTGGGGGTAGTTCTCAGTATATCCTCTCGTGCATGAATTCTTCCGCTGCGGTCCCAAAACCATATGAGACTGATTCCAAAGACCAGACGCAAGCTCCTGCCACAACAGAGAGCGAGCCAAATAGCAGCGGTGGAGTATCGGATTCCGATGCACCATCTGAATCGGATCATACTGTCGCAGGCATTCCTGTTATGCACCTGATATTTTTTGTCGGTGGTATGGTTCTTGCAATCGGTACCCTGATCGTACTTCATGTGATGAAGAAACGGCGTGAAATGGAAGGACCGGGCGATGAGGATGACGAGGAATAACCTGACAAACTGAGTCTGACAGAAAAACAAGCTAACGGGAATATTTAATTTGCTAAAACTATATAAATATTCCTATTGGGCTTGACTTTTTGAAATTTGTTTGCTATACTATAGACGTGGCAGGAGCTTGCGTTCAGGCTCTCGATACGTCTATGGTATGGCGTCAGACTTAGCCCACAGCAGGGTAAGGAATCGTTACGGATCTGCGCACAGAGCGGATCCACAATAACGCAAGCAAATTAAATATTAAGCCGGAAGGCTGCTTAGATACTTACAGAGTCAACTGTTGGATGAGACGAATACTCCAACGCTTTGGCTCTGTTTGTTTTTTTGCAGACCTTCCGGCTTTTTCTTTTGAAATTCGGAGGTAATGAAAGTGAATAAACAGAAAAAAAGAAAGGGATTACAGAAAAGTCAAATGCGCTGTCCGTATTGCGGCAGCACGGTTGAATACAGAAGCGCTGACGGCATTTATCATGATAACAGCAATGGCACCATGCTCTATGTGTGTTCCAGATATCCGGAATGCGATTCCTATGTGCGGGTTCATGCCGGCACAAAGATTCCGGTCGGAAGCCTTGCGAATCATGAGCTACGTTCTTTGCGCAGGACCGCCCACCATTATTTTGATCAGCTGTACCAGTCTGGGTATATGTCCAAACAGGAGGCGTATCAGTGGCTCGCTGATTTAATTTCGGCGCCGCTGTCAGAAGCACATATCGGGCATCTGGGAGAGTATTACTGCAAGCAGGTAATCGAAGGAAGCCGCGAACTGCTGAAAAAAATTCGGAAAAGCAGTAACCGGCGTCAGTTTCAAATCATGGAAGGAGGTGTCCTTGCTTCATGATACTGACGAACGAACAACAAAAAAAGGTAAATGACAATATTCGGTTAGTCCAGAAGGTCATCAACGATAAAATAAGCGGTTCCTATCAGCTTGGGATTTATTCCTATGATGATATTTTCCAAATCGGCTGCATCGGGCTGTGTAAGGCGGCGGCAACCGATAAGGGCGGGATCTTTTCTACCTATGCGTACAGACTGATTTGGAATGAAATCTGCGATGCCCTGATCTATTCAACCAGGCGTCAGGCCACGGAACTCCACTACGATATTCTGCCACTGGTTTCCGGGGATTCGCAAGAAGCGATAGAAGACGCTGCATTTCAAATGGATGTGAAAGCTGCCTTAAAGTCTGCAAGACAGGCAGCTTCCCCCTGCATTGCGAAAGGCATCGATGCCCTGGTGATGATGTCGCAGGGATATTCCAGTAAAGAGATCGGAGAACAGATGGGAGGCGTATCCGCAAAGCTTGTCTGTGCGTGGATATCCAAGGCACGAAAGTTCTTACGGGAACGCTCCGAACTGCAGGCGGTTGCAGGATGAAATTCTATAAAAGAATACGGTCGTTTTTGATTCCTATATTGGTGACGGCAGTGTTGCTCCTTTTGTTCCGGACTGTATTCATGCTCGGTTATGTTCCCACCGGTTCTATGGAACCCACATTGAAAGCAGGCAGCATGATTCTGGGCCTACGATGCTTTGATGAACCGCAGAAGGGAGATATTGTGGTGTTCCGTCATGAAGATTCCTATCTGGTCAAACGTGTTGCAGCAGTGGAGGGCGACAGCATAGAATATCAAGGAGAGGTAGTGACTGTTCCAAAGGAATGTTATTATATGCTGGGAGATAATGAAGGCGAATCTTACGATTCACGTTATTGGGATGAACCTTTTATACGCAGAGATAGTGTAGTAGCAGTAGTGCTGTTCCACTGAATAAAGGCCGTTTCGGTATGTGATTATATGCTGGGACGGCCGCTTTTTTTATGGACTTTAGTTTGTTGAACGCAGATATTCACAATAGAAAATGGTCATCCGGTTTTTCGCAATCGAAGATCCGAATGACCATTTTTCTTATTACAGTTCCATATTCAAAATTTTATCGGTAAAAGGCTGGAGCAGCGAGAGCATCTGGCGTTTGCTTTGTACTTCCAGCTTTCTGTAAATCTGCTTGTTGCGCCACTTCAGTCCGTTGTTGCTGATGCCGAGCTTTAGCAGCATTTCGGAAAGAGGCAGAAAGGAAAGCTGGAGCTGAACGGTTTGCAGTTCCTTTTTCGTCAAAGTATTCAGGCGCATATAAACCGCATAGGCTTCCCGACTTGCCGAACATGGAATATCCTCATTTTCATTTTTCTGCTGTGGATCTGTTTCGGGGGCATATCCGTCCGGCCTTGGTCTGCCGCTGCCGTGCTTTACCCATTCCTCGGAAAATCCAAAACGCAAGGCGATCAGAATGGCAAGGGTATCTGAAATGCTCGGCTTTGCCTTGTTGTTTTTTGAGGTGATATTCGTAATGTACGCAGTGGAAACGCCCACCTGCTTTGCAAACTCTGCTTTGGAAAGTCCGCTGCTTTTGACAATATAGCGAATACGCTCCCGTAATGTTGTTATGGTTTCTTCCTGAGAACCGGCGCTCATTTCTTCTCCTTCCTTTCACCGTGTCGCATCAGTGTGGCATAGCGCATCAACTCTTTCCGGCTGGATACGCCGAGCTTCTGATAAATGTTTTTATTGTGGAACTTGAAGGTGTTTTCTTTAATGCCGAGCATAACCCGGATTTCCTTACCCGGCAGATTTTCAAGATACAGGTCAAAGATCTCCCGTTCCTTTTCAGTCAGGGTGCTGAGATTGGCAAGAAAATGTTCGTAATCGTCCGGATCGGTTTCATCCATACTTTGCTCGGCAATCCGGCTTAACTCCATCTGCACAAGTTCTTTCTGCCGGTTTACGGTACGAAGCTCTTTTTCATGCGCAGAGTCCAGCTCTTCGAGATAGACCATCAGGTCGTCGAATTCCGTATAGACCGATTTTTGAATGCCGCCGTCAGAGTCTCTGCGCATAGCCCGTTGTGCATTTTTCTTAACAGCTTTGCTGATTCTGCGGCTGGCAACTGCTACGGCTGCAATGCAAAGAATCAGCATAACGGCAAAAATGGCAATATAGTAAGCTGTGCTGCCGCTGATTGCTTCGTTCAGATCGGCCTCCGGCATCAAAACGGCAAGCCGCCATTCCTCAGTGCTGTAGGGAGAATCAGCAGGATACAGGACTATTTTTTCTATCCGTCCGCTGTGACACCCGGAATCATTTTTGAGAGTGTAAAAGTCGGCTTTTCCTTCGGAAACGGTAAGATGCTCTTCCGGCCAAAATCCCGTGAGATAATGGTTTCCTGCCACAAGACCGCTTTCGGTATGCAGAAGATTATCACTGTAGGGCGCAAGCACGCTGAAAACATCGGTGTAGTCGCTGGTGCCCGGTGAATACAGATACTTGAACATCCGGTCGCTGACTTCAATACCGCAAAGACCGAATACGGTTCCGTCATAGGAACGCAGCGGAACTAAGAGCAGGAAGCCCGCTTCGCTGTTGCCTTTCAGCAGCACACGCCCCGTCCAACGGTAAAGGCGGGACAGCGGAAGCTCCGGATTTCTACGGGCGGTTTCCATAGCCTCTGTGAAAAATTCCTGCCCCGATATATCAAATTCCATCTCCCACTGTCCGAGTAATTCAATGTTGTGTGCTCTGGCAATGGCGGCGCTTCCTCTGAGCATATAGTTTTTCATATTCGCAGCCTGCGAGGAAACCGGCGAGGTCTTTTTGATAAAGACACCCGCCCTTGCCGAAGAATCGGCGGAAGCGTTGGTGGCGGCATCAAGCATGATAAAAACACCGCCGCAGTTGTAATGATCCGCAACAAATAAAACCTGCTCCATTGCACCGCCAAGCATTGCCTCGAATAATTCGGGATGCTCTGCGAGCTTGTCGGCTGTTATGCCGTTTTCGTGAAAGAAAGTATCGCATTTGTCGGAAATTTTTTGAGAGAGTGAAATGCCTGTAACCGACAGCTCCGCAAAATCATCGGATATGTTCTCCGACAACCCCGCAAGCTCTCCGTCTATATAAGCGGAAAGCGTATTCCGTCCGCCGTCGGTCATGCCGAACCAGGAAAGACAGAACGCAAGAATGAGAATAATCACGATAGGGATTCCGGAAAAGAATATCAGCAGAGTGCGGTTCAGCGAAGAACCCTTATTGCTTTTTTCTTTTTTCCATAGACGAACCGCCTGCGAAAAGATATTCACTTAAAAATCCCTCCCTTCATGAGAACTCTCATCGGTTATTTTTTGAAACCGGTCAACGCATTTTCTGCTGAAACGGCATTGCCTTTTTTGTATGCTTCCCGGTTTTCCGTCAGCAGATAATACCAGTCCTTTTTGTACTTGCTGCTGACCGCATCGAAATCGCTGAAATTAGGGGCTGTAAAGAACTGATAGCTGCCGTACATATCAACTACTGCCGTCAGCATTTTTTTAATCCGCGCGTCCTTTACGGTTTCAAGGTGCGTCTGCAAATCCGTCTCAAAAGCCTGCTTGGTAACGGGCAGATAACCCGTCTCGGCAATAAACTTCATATTCTGTTCGGGAGCTGTCAGCCATTTGATAAACTCTGCGGCAGCGTATTCTTTCTTTTCATCCGTTTTAGCAACCATCAGTCCGCCGCCTCGCTGCAGCGCCCGCTTCTCTCCGTTTTCAAATACAGGATACGGCAAAATGCTGTATTCCACCTGCTTGACGGTTGCATCCGGATAAGTAATGGTGTCGCCGTAGAACAGAATCCCCGCAGACGAGCCGGTGGAGCAGACAATATCTCCGGTTTTGGAAAGATCGGAGGAATAACCGTCATAGACCGCAAATCCGCCCTCGACCGCCGGAGCATAAAGGGTATTAAAAATATGTGTATATGTATCGTTATCAAGGGAAAGCGCACCGTTTTTATCAAACAGGCTGCCGCCGAGCTGCTCTGCACCCACCTCGGCTACATTGAACCAGTCGTCAGCCGTAAAGAACGCCTTGCCGTCGCCTTCTATATCCGGCGTCAGAGAGTCCGTCCAGACATAATACTGTTTGGAAAGCCGGGCAAGTCCTTCAAAGCTGGATAAGTCTTTTGCATTTGCCCCTGTGGCGGCGGCAAACTCGTCAAACAGCGTTTGATTTAAGTACAGGATCTCCGTGGACTTGGCGATAGGAAACACATAAAGGCCGCCGTCCGCAAGTCTGCCTTCCGCAACAAAAGCGTCCACATAAGCGGAAAGCTCCTCTTTGGTGAAATAGGTGTCAAGGTTTGCAAGCATTCCTTTTTCCTGAAACTGCACCGCAATCTTCGGATAGCCCGTGAAGATGTCCGGCATATCCGGCGCACCCGGATCGCCGCCGACAATCATGGCAAGGCTCTTGTTCAGTTCGGAACTGGACGAAATGGTGGTTACATCAATGACGATGCCCTTTTCCTTTCCGACCGTCACATTGAACTGGTCGATGAGATAGTCCATTGTGGTTTGCATATCCCCGCCGTAATTATGCCACATATTCAGCACGACAGGATTTTTCGGATCAAGGGGAGAGTTGTTCCGATTGCACCCGGTAAGGCACAGGGACAGCAGCAAAACTGCCGCAAGAAGTAAAGAAACAAATTTTTTCATAGTATCCTCCTTAATTGCCCGTCCCACACTTTTGCCCACACCTTTTTTCTGAAAAACGGGGTGAAAATGCAAAAATAGAGAGGAAAATTTCGTCCGCCCCACACTTTTGGGGGTAAAAGTGTGGGGACAAAAGCTCTGAAATCCGTATAATTTAGAGTGTAAACCGAATGCACACAGAGGTCATTTCCCTAAAACTATAGTACAAAATTCAAAGATTAACCCTTTAGGCATCTATTTATTATACCATAAAAAGGCGAAAAAATCTACCCCTTTGGCATAGTTTGTTGGAAATGTGTCACAAGAGAAAATCAAAATAAAGAGAGGCGGTGACAAAAACAATGCTGGAAAAGAAACCAACGGCTGCCTACAAGGTGCTGCCCGGCGAGGACGGAAACCGATATCGGTTCTTCTGCGATCTTTCCGGCATGGCAGTCATTACGACTGAACCTGTTAAGGCAGAAACGCAGGAGGAAGAATTACGAATAGCGTGGGAAACGCAGGCAAAGGAACAATTCAATGTCTGTCACAATTGCGGGGCGTGGATTTCAGACGCCATGTACAATGCGGACACCTTCAAGTGTGTGAAATGCTCGCCCTATGAGTTTCCGCCCGACATCTGCCCCTACTGCGGCAAGCCCACCGGAGAGGAAAACAACTATTGTGTAGCCTGCGGAAAGAAGCTCTATTACGAAAGGGGGATGAATGATGACAAATAAGCTCTACTGGCAAACCCGCCTCGACGGTCTTCGGCATTTCGGATACGGCCCGGAAACAATGAAGCGGATCAAGGTCTGCGGCAACTGTTACGAAGGCAATGATGCCTCGGAAAATTTCTGCACCCGCTGCGGACACCGTTTGCCGGAGAAAACTCTGTTTTTCATCTATCAGCAGATGCATCCCTACTGTCCTGTGTGCGGAACGGTAGCCCCCGATCACGCGCTGTATTGTCCAAGCTGCGCATCGAAGCTTGTCAACAGGACGGCAGAAAGCGAGGCGGCTAAGAGTGGATGAGAGTAAAAAGCCGCCGAAAACCGGATTTATCCGGCTGTCGCACGAGAAGCTGACGGAACTGATGAACAAAGTTCCAGCTACAAACCGATACACAGATCGTTCCACCAAGCGGTATTTCCGATATGTTTTCTACTGCGAAGGCTGCGGCAAAGCGATACCGTCTATGAAAATAAAGTATCGCACAAGCATACGGAAGAAGCTCTTTTATACCAAGGATGAAAAGCTTTGGAGAACGGTGGATTACGAGAGCGATCAGCTGATGTCATTTGAGATGGCAAATCTGGAAATGAAGTACCGATATATCAGCGTGTGCGGAATATGCGGCGCAAGCATTTGCTCCGGCTGTGCAATCATGTGCGTAGACGGAGAAGATGAATATATCGTTTGCAAAAGGTGCTTGAAACAGCACGGGCTGCACGGGCGGAAAATGAACGAACCCGAAAAATAATAATAAGGAAACGGAGGATTATCTATATGGGATTTTTAGAAAGAGCCATCCGGCGCGGCGTGAGCCAGGGCGTGGGAAACGCCGTAGGCAAGGCGATCCAGCAGGCGGTTGAGCCGAAAGCTACCGAGCTTGCAAACAAGGCCGCCGAACAGATCGATGCGGCGGCGCAGACCACCGCCCAACAGACACAGCAGACGGCACAGGCGGCAAGCGGCTTGGAAGGGGCGCTGGGCAACTTGCAACGCTCTGTGGAGGGCTACGCGACAGAAGCGGCAAAGAACATGAAGGTATGCCCGAATTGCAGCAAACCCACCACCGCCGACAAAAAGTTCTGTCCTGAATGCGGAACGAAGCTGCCGGAGGAAACCGTCGCGCAGGGCGCGGTCTGCCCGTCCTGCGGCAAGCAAAACGCCATCGGCACGAAGTTCTGTCAAGATTGCGGCACAAAGCTCCCTGCCGCCGTGCAGGAGGAACAGGCGGCACAGGCGCAGGACGCGGCTGTGATGGCCGAGTGGG
>OFOU01000533.1_pt1 | contig 31551 bp, 33 predicted proteins | sample 1542061 | NCBI WGS metagenome assembly OFOU01 (sample SAMN04209239, study PRJEB22552) | human gut metagenome | biome: gut; material: feces | host: Homo sapiens | place: USA: Oklahoma
TAAATTATTGTTTATCTTATTATTTAGTTCTATTTTTTCGTCTATATCAGATAAAATCTTTGCTATTTTTTCTTGTAAAAATATAGAAGGTAAATTTATTATTAGTTCATAAATATTATTATTTCCTATATTAGCTTGATTTGCACTACCACCTGCAGAAAGAGCTAATTGGTAAGTTATTTCTTCTTGTGATAAAAAATAATATAAAAAATCTTCATTTAATATTTTTTTATCTTTAGAAACTAATTTAGCAACTCTTTGATTTAATAAATATTTTCCTATTTTTTTCATTCTTGCTACTCTTCCAACAACAGAATTAATCTGACTTATATGTGAGCCTGTCATTGAAAGTAAAATATCTTTATAATTTACCCTATATTTCTTTTTTGCTTCATAAAAATTTTCATTTACAAATTGGACATCTTCAGTGTCTACTATTAATGATTTTATATTTTTAATTTTTATAACGGGAATTCCATATTCTGAAAAATCTTCTTTTTTAAATGAATAACCATTTAAAATATTTATAACTTCCCCTAATTTAACTTTTCTCCATTCATTCATTGTTTTTCACCTACATTTCAAAACCAAGAGCTTTTAAGTTTTTCTTGATCTCTTCTTCAAGCTCTCTACTTTGTTTAAATTGTTCTGCTAGCTCAGAAGTTAATGTTTTCATTTTTTCTTCAAAAGGAATTCCATCATCTTCCTCTTCTTCAATTCCAACATATCTTCCAGGTGTCAAAACATAGTCATTATTTTTTATCTCTTCTAATGTTGCATTTTTACAGAAACCTAAAGTATCTTTATATTCTCCATCTCCATTATATGACCCTCTCCATTGATGGTATGTATCAGCTATTTTTTGTATCTCCTCTTCAGTTAAAACTCTTAAACTTCTTTCTACAAGAGTTCCCATTTTTCTTGCATCAATAAATAATACCTCTTTTTCTCTTTGTCTATGTTTAGGGTTATTCTTATTTCTATTTAAAAACCAAAGACAAGCAGGAATACCAGTAGTTAAAAACAATTTATCAGGCAGAGCTACTATACAATCAACAATATCATCTTCAAGCATAGCTTTTCTTATATCTCCCTCACCTGATGTATTAGATGATAGAGAACCATTAGCAAGAACTATACCTGCTGTTCCATTTGGTGCTAAATGGTGTATCATATGTTGAAGCCAAGCATAGTTAGCATTTCCCTCAGGAGGTGTTCCATATTTCCATCTTACATCTCCATCTAGTGATTCTGCCCAATAGTCTTTAACATTAAATGGTGGATTTGCCATTATATAGTCCATTTTTTTACTTCTATGTTGATCTTTAGTAAAAGTATCTGCTGGCTCTTCTCCTAGATCAACTTCAATTCCTCTTATTGCTAAGTTCATTTTACAAAGTTTCCAAGTTGTACCATTACTTTCTTGTCCAAAAACTGAGATATCTCCTACTTTTCCACTGTGAGCTTGTATAAATTTTTCAGACTGAACAAACATTCCACCACTACCACAAGCAGGGTCATATACTCTTCCCTTTGTTGGCTCTAAACATGAAACAATAGTTTTTACAATACATTCAGGGGTATAGAATTGTCCTCCATTTTTTCCTTCAGAGTTTGCAAATTTTCCTAGGAAAAATTCATAAACTTGTCCTAAAATATCTTGTCCTTTTTCATCTTTAGATTGAAGATTTATTCCTCCAATTATATCAATAAGTTCTCCTAATTTTCCTTTGTCTAATAAAGGATTGGAATAAACTTTGTATAGTACATCTTTTAAAGAGTGATTTTCTTTTTCAATAGCATACATTGCCTCGTCTATTTTTATTCCTATTTCAGGAGTTTTTGCAACTTTAACTATTTCTGACCATCTTGCCTCTTTAGGAACCCAGAATATATTCTCTGCTGTGTACTCATCCCTTTCTTCTTCATAACCTTCTCCTTCTTCTACAAGAAAGTTATATCTTTCTTCAAAACTATCACTAATATATTTTAAAAATACAAGTCCAAGTACAACATATTTATACTCTGCTGGATCCATGTTATTTCTTAATTTATCACAGGCTTTCCATAGTGTATCTTTAAAATTTTCTTTTGCTGGTGCTTTTGCCATCTATTTCCTCCAAGTTTTTTATTTTTTATCCACTTAAAACACTTTATTTATCTTATATCTAATTATATCATATTTATTAAAAATTTATTTTTTATTTCGACTTAATAAAAAATTATTTATAAAATTAAAAATCCAAGCAATTCATCAAATTAACTCGGATTTTTCTAATTTTACAAACAATGTCTACATTTTTATCATTTCCTTTTATTTTAAAATTTTCCAGTATCCTGAACGATTATTCCCAATTCTTTCAATATAGCCATCTTCTTTTAATAAGGATATTATTCTTTCAAGAGTTCTTTTGCTTATATTCAAATTTTCTATAATATTCTTTTGTGTTGTTTTAGGATATTGTTTTAAAAACCCTAATATAATAGGAGTGTTTTCTTCTATTTTATTTTTTGAACTATTGGCGGTATTCTTGGCGATATTCTTGGCGATATTCTTGGCGATATTCTTGGCGGTATTTAAAGCCTCAAATTTTATCATTATATCTTCAGGATAAACTGTATATTCAGGAAGTGTTGTCCCATAATTTCTACAAGCTTCACATATCTTTTCAATACCTCTTCCCCAAGTTTCTATAAATCCTGCTCTAAAAAATCCATTGGCGATATTTGGATTAAAAGGCTTTGAACGATGTTTTCCCATTAAAGTTTCAACTGTCCATCCTGATGGAAGAATACAATCATTAGAAATATATAATTTATCTTTATAAATGCTTATTTGAATAGGAATTTGTGTTGCATAATTTTTATGTACTATAGCATTGTAAACAGCCTCTCTTATAGCTGCTTTAGGAAATGGATATGTTTCTATCCTTGTAACTCCTTCATATGATATATTGGCTTTTAAATATTTAGTAAAAATCAAATCTATAACTTTATCAGCTTGTGATATTAAAGAACCATGTATTTCATCCATATAACTTATTTCAGAATCACTTTCAAAAAATCCTATTTTTATATATGCTCCATTAATCCATTTTTCAGGATTTTGATGGAATAGCATCATTCCAGCTCTTAATATTTTTCCATCTTTAATAAGTCCCAAGCTATCTAAAAGCTGCTCGTTTGTCATATTCAAATCTTTTTCATCCATTCTTTTACTTAAAATAGCTTGTTTTCTAAAAATATCAAAGCTATCTCTCCAAAAATCATCAGCAGAAAGATTATCAAGAGGTATACTATCCCAAGTTATTCCTGTTTTTTCAAAAAGAAATTGTGTAAGAGCTGCACCTTTTAAAAGCTGCTTTGTGCTTCCACTTCTGTAGTGATATTCTCCCTTATAATTCACAGGATATGAACTTGGCAATGTTACAATTTCAAGATAATCTTTATTTTCTTCAGAATATAAATTCACATCAACAATTATTCCAAGAACATCCCTTACTTTATTTGGAATATCTTCTAAAAGCTTTTTAGCATTTGTAATTCCTGTAACTGTTCCATCATCATTTTTTCCTATATAAATTTTTCCACCTTGAGCATTAGCAAAGCCACAAATCCATTTTAAATAATCTTCTTTCCAAGTTTCTTTCCACTCTATATTTTGCTTTTCTTTATCATTCATAATTATCCTCTCATTAAAATATTGGACTTAAATAAACTTTAAATAAATTATATCATATTTATGTCAGATTTTATTTTTTATTTTCTTTTAAAACTCTATGAATCTCATTAATTCGAGAGTGTATAGAATTTAGTTGCTTTATATAAGTAAACATCCCAAAAATATTAATTATAAAAAGTGCAATAAAAGTAAAAAGAATAGTTTTATCCAGTAAATAATAAAAATATTCTCTTTTATTTATATTTTTATTAGCTTTTTCACTAATGAGATAAATCTCTTTTTCTGCTATATTTACAATTTTTTCTTCAGACTTTTTATTATTTTCAATAATAGATTTGCTACATTTAATGATCTCTTTTGAGCTATTACTTATATCTTCTATAGTTTTATTAAAACTTTCTAATTTTAAGCCCTCATTAATAGCTTCAAGTCTATTAATCATAATTGGAACTTTTTCTGAAAATTTTGCAAGAGTTGTTATAATTTCTTCAGACTTTCTATCTAGCTCTATTATACTGTTTTCAGCTTTAATTTTTAATGCAGCAGTTTCTAAATTTTCAATTATATTTTCTTTTGATTCTGTATTATTTTTTTGTGATAATTCATTAAAATTCATGTTTCCCTCCTAAAATTCAAGTCCATATCCATTTTTATTTTTACTATAACTACTTACTTTAACTTTTTCTTTCTCCAAAGAAGTAGTTTCATAAACCTCTTTTTTTAATTCCATGTTAGTTGTTATTTTGTCTAAAATATTTTTTCTTTCTTTTTCTTGATTCAATTTAAAAATTTCTAATAACTTCTCTTTTCTAAAATCATCAATATTAAAAGTTTTTTCTAAATTAGAAAGTCTAAATTTCTCTTTTTTTCCTTTAAGAATATTTTTATCAACAGTAAATACAATATGTTTTTTATTTTCTTCCCACTCTGTACTGTATCCATCTTTTTGCATATTAAAAATAAAATTTTCTTTTGAAATAGAAATCTGCATATTTTTTATTATATTTTCTGCTAGCTTAGTAATATCTGCTCCTTTTTTAATTATTTGATATTTATTTTTATTATAACTTACAACATCGCCTTTTTGCCTTATAAGCTTTTGATTATCTATTCCGTAGGATTTACATATCTTATCATTTAATTCTTTTTTAAAAGCTAAATTACGAGCTCCTTCATGTAATTTTTTCCCTGTTTCAAAATTTACAGTATTAACTATAAAATGACTATGAAAATGTTCTTTATCATCGTGAACAGCTATAAAGACTTCATGTCCAGGAAAAGCCTCTTCCGCCCACTTAATAGCAATTTCTAAAGCTTTATCTTTTGAAACCTCTTTTGGAGAAAAACTTTGAATATAATGACGATATTGTCTGCCATCTTTTTTATTAAAATAATCTTTTGTCTCAAAAAAATCATAAGCTACCCTTTTATAATCTTCATTGCAATTTATTCCATAAGTTTTATATGCTTTTTCTCCTACATAGTTCAAAACTTTTTTAAGAGATGTATAAGTTTTTCCACTTTTCTTTACTACTTTAATGATTGCCATACTTTTGTTATTTCCTTCTGTAATTTTTTAGCTTCTTCTAGTTCATCAATAAGAACATTGCTATTAACTTTTTTAGCAATTTGATTAATATTATTTGACAAATTTCTAGCAACCTTTCTCAAATCATCAAGTAGCTCATTAAGTTCTCCTATATCATCAATTAAATTTTTTCTTATTAACTCTCTTAAAAGCTCAGCTTGACTTATATTTAATTTATCTGCTTGATAAATTAATTTTATGTGATCATCTTCAGATAATCTTACTGTAAATTTTTTCAAAGTTTTTTTCATAAATAACCTCTCTTTCTCTTAGAGATTTTCATAATTTTTTTCTTTTCAAAAGAAAAAATTTTATGAAAATCAAAAGGGGTATTAGGGGAATTTCCCCTAACAAGCGACAAATAGCGACAGCTTATTTGAGTAGCTTGCTCACACTGTTTTATACCAATAATTAACGAAAAAATTTTGCTTTTTAATATCCAAAAAAATTAAAAAATAAAATTATAAACAGTGTGATGCTAACACTTTTTTCTTAGGAAAAGTAAGTGCTGCTTAAACTCAAAAGTATTCATTCTAGCAAGTGTATTTTTATTTGTATTGAGTACTTCAATAGGAATATTTATTATTATACTTTCAACTTCACTTTTTAAACTTTTATCAGAATTTATTCCAGCAAAATAAGAAAGCCATTTTCTCTTATTTTCATCTAATAATTTTGGCTCTTCAGTTTTAATATTATAAGTTGTATATTCCCATTCGTTATTAAGTCCCTTATAAAGAACAGCATTAAAATTTTGTCCTTTACCTTGCTTGATACATTCCAATGTTAAATTATATATTTTTGTAAATTTTTCCTCTGTTAAATCTTTAATGTTTTTTCTAATATTTTTCTTAGTAGCATTGTTAAGTAAATTAAAAATATTTTTATCTAAAAAATCATAACTACTACTAATTTTTTTATCTTTTTCTAAATCGTTTTTTATATCCTTAGTAGTAGTTCTATTATTAGTATTTCTTTCTTTAGTATATTCTTTTATTAGTAGTGTTGGATTTACCGAAGTCGGTGTAGCCGAAATCGGTTTTTCCAATTGCGGTGAAACCTCTTTATTTTCAATGCTTTTTTTGCTTTCCTTCTCTTTTTTCTGCTTTGATATTCCCTTATAATGCACAGTACAATTTTCAGGAATTTCTATAAGATTTTCTAAAATTCCTTCATACTTAGTAGGAACTTCAAAAATAAGATAAAAATTTTCTATTATCTTTCCTGCTTTTCTAATTTCAAAATAATGACAATACTCAAATTCCCTAAGCTCATTTAAGTATCCCCTTGTCTTATCTTTTTTATCTCTATCCTTTACAGTTGATAAATGATTTAGATTAATTTTCCAATCATCAGGTCTACCTATTAAATAAGTTAATAATCCAGTAGCTCCCCAAGATAGTCTAGTATCATTTATTCCAGTTTTATCTATTTGAATATATGGATTTTCTCTTTTTATTATTTTTACTATTGCCATTTTAGCCTCCTAAAAATTTTAAACTCGTCCGCAAAACGTCCGATTTTTTAAAAATTTTTAAGACGATTTAATCTTTTTAAAGTTATAAATATAAAAAAAGCTATAAAAATCAACTTTTATAGCTTTTAACCAATTATATTTTCTTTTGTTCGTATTCCTCAAAATCCGTTTCCTGTTGAAGGAGTAAGGGTTCAAGTCCCTTTCTAGGCACCACTTGTTTGATTATTAAGCTCTCTAAATTGAGAGCTTTTTTATTTACCTTAGAAAATTCTCAACCAACTCTATTTAAGTCTATTGCAACTACTCAAATATCTTCTCTCATAATTACTCTTCCCATTTAGAGTTTAAATCCTTTCTATCCTTTTCCTAATTTTTTATTTTCCTTCAACTCTCACAAGGATAAGATAGTGTGACCAACTTAATCTGAATTGGTCAGACAATGTCTGACCTTTTCTATAAGCAATATAAAAACTTTTTATTTCTAATTGTTACCATTAAACAAATTACTAAAATAAATATCAGCTAATTATTTTATTTCTAATTCGCTGACTCTCTTTATAACAATCTATAATTTTTATCTTTTAAAGTTTGCCTACTTAAAGCAAAATCTATTTCTTGAATCAATCTGTCTTTATCTTTAGGAAAATCCCCCTTCAAATTTAGATAATTAGAAGCATGATTAGCTCTAAAAACAATATTAGAAGTTACATCTACATTTTCAATTATTAGTTTTATCTCCTTTAAAATTTCTATACCTTCAGCTTCTTTAAACTCTCCTTCTAACCAATCTTGGTACAGATCACTGTTCTCTTCAAGCATCAAACTTAAAATTCCTACATAATCAGGTTCACATCTGCTAATAAACTTTCCAGTTGTCACTGCATTCTCACTAAAATCCTTATCCCCTAAAATTCCTGCAATAAATGTAACAGAAGTTTTGAATCCAACTTTTTTAGCTTTTAAAATCAGATCTCCTAACTCCTTTGAAGTAACACCTTTATTTATTTTTCTTAACACCTCATCATTGCCACTTTCTGCTCCTATATATAAAAGTGATATTCCATTGTTTTTTATCTCTTTTAACTCCTCTTCAGATTTTAACTCTAAAGATTTTGGACTAGCATATGTTGAAACTCTTTTACACTCTGGAAACACCTTTTTTATATATTTTAATATCTCTATCAATTTCTCAGTAGGAATAATCAAAGCATCTCCATCAGCTAAAAACACTCTTTCTACATATCTAGTTCTATTTCTAAAGTAATCAATTTCAGCTTTTATTTCCTCTAAAGATTTTATTCTAAATGAAACACCTTTATACATACTACAAAAACTGCATCTATTATGTGAGCAACCATTTGTTACTTGTAGTATAAGGCTAAAAGCTTCACTTGGTGGTCTATAAATTACATTACTATTAAACATTAAGTTCCTCCTTTATAAGTTTTTATTTTTAAATGTTAGAATGAGTCTACCTATATTTTCACTTACCCTCTCTAAATTTTTCTCTCCATTTTTCAAAGCTGTTTCTAAAGTTTGCACTCCAGAAAGAATAGAGAAAATAGCATCAAAGCCGTAATCATAGAGTATATCTATATCTTCGCTGACATTTCCAGCTAAAGCTATAACTGGAATCCCATATTTTTTAGCTGTTTTAGCTACTCCATATGGAGTTTTTCCAAAATGAGTTTGTCCATCTATGCTTCCCTCTCCAGTTATTACAAGAGATGCTCCTTCTAACTTTTCCTCAAATTTACTATATTCAATAACAATATCTATACCTCTTTTTAATTCAGCAGATAGAAAAGCCATCAAGCCAGCCCCTAAACCTCCAGCTGCCCCTGCTCCCTCTATATTTTCAACATCTATTTTTAGATCTCTTCTTATTACATCAGCAAAATGTTTTAGATTATCATCTAAAATTTTAATAGTTTCATCAGTTGCTCCCTTTTGTCGTGCAAATATATATGCTGCTCCTCTCTCTCCTGTAAGAGGGTTATCAACATCACAAGCCACTATAATTTTAACTTCTTTTAATCTCTCATCAAGTTGTGCAAGATCTATTCTCTCTAATTTAGAGAGCTCTCCCCCTCCAAAACCTATCTCATTGTTATTTTTATCTAAAAGTTTACCACCGAGAGCTTGAATCATTCCAGCCCCTCCATCATTAGTAGCACTTCCACCTATGCCTATTAAAATAGTTTTTACATTGAGATCTAAAGCTTTCTTAATAAGTTCTCCTGTTCCAAAAGTTGTTGTTACCATAGGATCTCTTTTTTCCTTTGAAATAAGTTCCAACCCACTTGCACTTGCCATCTCTAAAATAGCAGTTTCCTTATCTCCTAGTACTCCTAACTTCCCTTGAATTTTCTCTCCTAAAGGATTTGTTACCTCTGTATAATAAATTTTTCCACCAGTAGCATCTACTAAAGATTCAGTTGTCCCCTCTCCTCCATCAGCCATTGGAACTTTTATAAATTCTACATCTTTTAAAACTTTCTTTAATCCTCTTTCTATTGCATCACAAGCTACTTTTCCACTCATACTCTCTTTAAAAGAATCTGGAGCTATAACTATCTTCATTTTTTTCTCCTGTCACACTTAATTTTAAGATAAATATATTATTTTTAATTATATATTAACTTATTTATTTCTTCAATATTCTGATATAATTATTTGTACTGAAAATTTTCTTTTTAAATGGTAAACTTGACATAGAAAAGAATATTTAGTATATTAAGTTATCAAAAATAGTTTAGGAGTATAGAGATTATGGAAAAATATATTGTTACAAAAATTGAAAAAGAAAGTTATTTAGAAAAATTTCCAGTTCTTCAATGTGAACATGCTTTTGGAATTGATTATGATAATTATGTATCAATAAAATGTAAAAAGATTATGGGAACTTGTACTTATAGAAGTAGCTTAAAAACTGAATTTATGAACTGTAAATTTTTAAAAAAATAAAAAATGAAAAAAATACTTGATTTTTTTTTTAAATAGAAGTATACTCAACACAAGATAGATATTAAATTAAAAGGAGGTTGAATATATGTTATTACTACTTAACTTATTATTACTGTTATCACTACTGCTCTTTATGTTCAAAATTGAATACAGAAATAATATTGTTAGGGTATGGAATAATTATATTCTTCGTCTTTTATCTAAATATACTTCAAAGAGAGCTAATTTTAGCTATTTTTAGCATAAGTTTATTTTGTGTTATCTAAAAATAGAAGAATTGGTTTATTTGAATAATAGTTTGATTGATAGGCAACCTTAGCAGGTTGTCTTTTTTTTATAAAAAAATAAATGTAAATAACAATTAAGGGGGAGTAAATTATGAGAAAGATTAATATGTTTGTTGTTGGAGCTATGATGTTAATAGGTGGTTGTGGTAAATCTGGTGAGGTGGCTAAGCCTGAAACTATAAAAATTGGAGGAATGGCACCTTTAACAGGAGCTTTGGCAATTTATGGAGTTACAACTACCAATGGAGCAGAACTTGCAGTTAAAGAGATAAATGAAAATGGTGGAGTTTTAGGTAAAAAAATAGAATATGTAATGCTTGATACTAAGGGAGATTCTACTGAAGCTGTTATGGCATACAATAAATTAGTTGATGAAAAGGTAGCTGGAATAATTGGAGAGGTTACTTCAAAACCTACTTTAGCAGTGGCAGAAGTTGCTGTTCAAGATAATATGCCTTTAATTACACCTACTGGAACTCAAGTGGATATTACTGAAGTTGGACCTAATATATTTAGAGTTTGTTTCACTAACCCATACCAAGGAAAAGTTTTAGCAATCACTTCTAAAGAGAGATTAGGAGCAAATACAGTAGCTGTTATGTTAAATAACTCTAGTGACTACTCTGATGGTATAGCTAAAGCATTTATTGAAGAGTCTGAAAAATTAGGTATGAAAGTTATGGGCGTAGAGGGATATGCAGATGGAGACAAAGATTTTAGACCTCAACTTACTAAATTAGCAGCTATGAATCCTGATGCTATTCTTATTCCTGAGTATTATGAGCAAGCAGCTTTAATTGCTACACAAGCTAGAGAAGTTGGAGTTAAATCAATATTTGTAGGTTCTGATGGTTGGGATGGAATAGCTAAAACTCTTGATCAAAGTGCTTATGCTGCAATAGAAAACTCATATTTTACTAACCACTTCTCAATGGAGGATCAATCTGAAAAGATTCAAGATTTCTTAAAAGATTATAGAGAAGCATATAAAGAAGATCCATCTGCTTTCTCTGCATTAGGATATGATGCTGTTTATATGATGAAATCTGCTATTGAAAAAGCTGGAAGTACTGATAAACAAAAAATCGTAGATGCTTTAAAAGGAATTGAGTATGATGGGGTAACTGGATACTTAACTTTTGATGATCACAACAACCCTATAAAAGCAGTTACTGTTTTAAAAATAGAAAATGGTAAATATGTTTTTGATTCAAAAGTTAAATAAAAATTAGTATCTGCTCAGCTGATCAAATTCTTCAAAAAATTAGTTAGCTTAAAGTTTAATTTTCATGATGCTAGGTTATTTTTTTAAGTTCAATTTTCAAAACTTATATTTTTAATATCAACTAGCCTTCATACTAGCGAATAAAGAATCCCTATAGCTTATTCCGTTGAAAATGCAAAACTCGGCTACGCCTCAAACACGTTGCATTTTCTTAACTGTATTTCGCTGAGGGATTCTAATATTCTCTAGTGAATTACGGCTTTAGTTGATATTAGGATAAAATTTTACTTTTTATAATATTTATGCTAAATTATTTTTCAATCTATTTTTATACTCTTTTGGAGTAATTACCTCATATTTTTTAAATAATTTTGTAAAGTAACTACTATCTTCAAAGCCAAGAAGATCTGAGATTTCACTAAAAGTTTTATCAGTAGTTTTAATATAAAACTTAGCTCTCTCTATTTTCTTCAATAGAATATACTCTTTAAACGTCTTTCCAGTTTCCTTTTTGAAGGTTCTTCCAAATTGAGATTGACTCATATTACATAAAGTAGCTCCCAAAGATAGAGAGATATTCTCTTGGATATTTTCATTTATATATTTTATAACTGGTGCTATTTTAGAATTGCTTAACTCTATTTTGGTTTTAGATATGTTACTTTTTACATGCAACCATCTATTATTTTTTATACAATCAGCTATATAATAGGTGCTATAAGTTACAATTCTAATTATACTTTCAAGTTTTTCTAAACTAATCACTGTTAACTCATCATATTTTTCTTGAAGTAATTTTAAATCTATATTTTTTTCACTATTTTCCTTTAAAATTCTTTCAACTTCAAAATCTCTATTATTTTCAATTAAAAATTGTCCAATTAAGAAAGCTCCAATTACCTCTCCTTCATATAAAATAGGGATAATCACATCAATCAAACCAGAGTGACACTTATAAATATATGGAGTTCTTGACAACAAAACTTTATTTAAAGCTTTTAAATCACACTTTTCACAAAGTAAACTAAGATTTGAGCTCTTACGAAATAGTTTACAAAATCCTGAATAATTAGTTTTTTCTGTGATATACTCCCCTTCAATATCAATAATCACAATCCCCATATTTGTAAGAGTTATTAAATCTTTTTGAATCAATAGCAATTCCTCTTTAAAATTCCTTAACATTTTACCACCACTTTATAGATAATATATTTTTATTATATCAAAGTGGAATAAAATAGTCACTATAAATATAAAAAGAGGCTGATCAGATTCTCAACCTCTAAATTAATAATATTACATAGCAGCTCTAAATATTTCAGCTATATCTTTTTCATTTCCTTTTCTTGGATTACTGAAAGCATTTCCATCTTTTAATGCATTGACAGACATAATCTCTATATCTTCCTCTTTAACTCCAGCTTCTTTTAAGCTCTTAGGAATTCCAACATCTGAAGATAATCTAAATAATGATTCAATAGCTTTTTCAGCAGCTTCCATTGTAGATAATCCTTCTATATTTTCTCCCATAAATACAGCTATATCAGCAAATTTTTCTGGATTAGCAAGCATATTATAACGACAAACATGTGGAAGTAACATAGCATTAGCAACACCATGAGGCATATCATAAAGTCCACCTAATTGATGTGCCATAGCATGAACATATCCAAGATTTCCATTGTTAAATGCCATTCCTGCTAATAATGAAGCATAAGCCATATTCTCTCTAGCTTTTAAATTTTCTCCATTAGCAACAGCTTGTCTAAGGTTTGTAGCTATAAGTTTGATAGCTTGAATAGCTGCTGCATCAGTTACAGGGTTAGCATCTTTTGAAACATAAGCTTCAACAGCATGAGTTAAAGCATCCATACCAGTAGCAGCTGTTAATTTTGATGGTTTACCAATCATTAAAATAGGATCGTTTATAGAAACTTGTGGTAGATTTCTCCAGCTTACAATAACAAATTTAACTTTTGTTTTAGTATTTGTGATAACAGCATGTCTTGTAACTTCAGAAGCTGTTCCAGCAGTTGTATTTACTGCTATAATAGGTGGTAATGGAAATTCTAATGTTTCTATACCTGCATATTCACAAATATCCTTTGGATGAGTTACAGCAATTCCAATACCTTTTCCACAGTCATGAGGAGATCCTCCACCAATAGTAATTATCATATCACAGTTATTTTCTTTATATACTTTAGCTCCAGCATAAACATTAACATCTTTTGGATTTGGCTCAACTTGATCAAAAACAACAGCTTCAATTCCAGCTTTAGCAAGATATTCAATAGATCTTTCTACTGCTCCACCTTTTAAAGAACTTAAGAATTTATCTGTAACAATTAGAGCTTTTTTACCATTTAATATTTTAGCTCTTTCTCCAATAACTTCTAGACACCCTGGTCCAAAAAAGTTAACACTAGGCATTAAATAATCATAGTATCTCATTTTATCTCCTCCAAAACTTAATAAATATCTTTCAATTACAAGGATAACAAAAATGATTGGCAAATACAAGGTAAGGAAAAACCTAAAATTAGTAAAAAAACAGCTAAAAAATTTAGATGATAAATTTTTACCAAAATTAAGCAAAAAATTACTTTAAAATAAAAAGACTGCTAAAGTTGATATTTTAACTATCAAGCTTCAACAGTCTTTTTCATTTACACTTCTATTTCAATTCCATTTTTAAATACTCTCTGATTTGATGAACCTCTCAATCTCAATCTTAAATCCTTCTTCTCAATTTCAAATCTACCATCTATTAAGTAATCTATCAATTTAACATCTATCCATTTTTCCACATCTTCCTTTAGAAAACCTGTCCATAGATAGATTTTTTTATTTGTATTTTCCTTAATAAAATGTATCAGCTCTAAAACTTCCTCACGATTTTTCTCAAAAAGAGGATCTCCACCAAGAAAAGTTACATTTTTCCATCTTGAGTTCAGAATCATATTTTTAATAGTTTCAAGAGTATAATCTGTTCCACTGTCATAATTCCAAGTATTTTTTGAAAAACAGCCTTTACAACCATGTGAACAACCTGCAAAATAAAAAGTTAATGTAAAACCAGTCATGCTATTTACTGGATCATTTTCTACTATTGATATTATCTTCATAATTATTTCACGTGGATTGCTCTATTTTTTATCTCTTTCATTCTACCTTCAAGAGCATGAGTTATATTGTAGTTTGAAATATATCCACAACAACGTCTTTGAATCTTCATTTTCATTCCATCTTCATTTCCACATTGTGGACATTTGTAACTAGCTGTTTTTTCATTATATGTGATCTCTCCAGTATAACCACAATCGTAGCACACATCTGAAATTGTATTTACTGCAAAGTATTCAATTCCAGCATCGTGAGCATATTGAATAAGTTCGATTATAGCATCACTGTTATATGTTTTTCCACCATTTTCAACATACATTATATTTCCACCATTACAATATTTAATAAATGGTGCTTCTACATCTATTTTATCAAAGCAATCTATTGGAAGCTCTGATGAGAAGTGGAAAGAGTTTGTATAGTACTCTCTTTTTCTTAGCCATTCAGGCATAACATCTCCATAGTTTTCAACATCTTTATTAAAGAATGTTGCTATTGAGCTTTCAGCAGGAGTTCCATAAACTGATACTGGTAAACCTGTTTCAGCTTTTATCTCATCAGCTTGTTGTCTAAGAGCTTTCATTATAGTCATTCCCATTTCATGTCCTGCTGGTGTTGAGATATTCTCTTTATCATCAGAAAGGATTCTTACAGCATCATCAAGCCCTAAGAAACCATATGATACAGAAGCTCTATCTGTTTTTAATAATGCTTCTATTGTATCTTCAGGGTCAAGTCTAGCAATTCCTCCATATTGGAAAAGAATTGGAGCTTTTTTAGCTTGAAGATGTTTAACATTATTAAATCTTGTTTCAATAGCTTTTTTCATAAGGTGTTTTCTCTTATTTAAAATCTCTAAGAATCTCTCAAGTCTATTTCTTGATATCTTATCATGTTGCTCTTGTTTTAAAACATCTAAAGCGATTTGAGGAACATTTAAAGTAGCTACTCCATAGTTAAATCTTCCATAGTGTTGATATTTTCCATTCTCTTGATATTCATGGTTAACTCTTGATCTACAACCCATTCTTGCATAGTATTTACCAGCATCATAATCCTCTTTAGAATAGAATAAAATATCTGGATAGTATGTATTAGCTATACATTTAGAAACCTCTTTAGTTATATAGAAATACTTGTCTCCCTCTCTTAAATTGTATCCATCTACTGCCATATATGAAAGTTTAGGGAAGATAGCAGGTATATGTTTTTCTCCAAGTCCTGTTTGTCTTACTTTTAAGTAAGATAGAATAATCTCTTCAGACTCCCAAGAAGTAGGGATATTAAAAGTTATAGTACTAAATGGAGTTTGTGAAGCTGATCCTAAAATTGAGTTTGTTTGGTACTCAAATAATTGACAAGCATCATAGATATCCTTTGCTGTTCTCTCTTTAGCAATTGCAAATTCAACTGGTTTCTCATCTTTTAATCTTTGATTATCAGAGTCAATTTTTCCATATATAGCTTCAATCTCCTCAGTTGAAATCTTTGATAATCCAGCTTCTGTTGATAATCTATCGTTATATGCTTTTACAAAGTTCTTTTTAAAGTTTTTCTTAGCATATTCAGCAAAAACTTCGTTGAAGTTAGGAAGTGAAACTCCTCCATATTGACTAGCACTGATACTAGCCATTATTTGCATAGCTATATTCATTGCTGTTCCAACAGAGTTAGGTTGACAAACATCAGCATTTGTTATTCTAGTTCCATTTCTAAGCATATCCTCTATGTTAAATAAACAACAGTTTGTTAATTTTGTATCTACATCTGAATCATGCCAGTGTATAGTTTTCTTTCTGTGTGCTGCCCAAAGCTCCTTATCAATATTTCTTTCAAGTATATATCTAAAATACTCTCCAGCAATTAAATCTCTTTGTACTGATGGTAACATTGAGTTTTTATTACTGTTCTCTCTATCTCCAATATCAACTATATCAGTCATATGTCTAAATACACTGTTTGCATCTTGGAATCTTTGCTCTGCTCTTTGAGTTCTATATGTTTGGAAAGCTTTTGCTTGTTCAAAAAGTCCATATCCACATAAAGCATAAAACACAATATCTTGTATTGACTCAACAGATATTCTTGTACTTCCATTTATTTTTTTCATGATGTCATCCATCATCTCTTTAATTGATACTTTTCCTAGGTATTCAACCTCTTTATCTATTTTTTCAAGTACTCTTTCAATTTTATTTTTATCGAATTCAACTATAGATCCATTTCTTTTTATAACCTCTATCTTATGCATCTAGCTGCCCCCTTCATTTTTATTTCCATCATTATTATACAATATATTGTGATTAATTCAAATATCTTTCATATATATTGTTATTTTAAAATATGTATAATATTTATTTGACTTTTACTTGACTTCTTCAACTGCTTATAAAAGTTGAGTTCTAGGATTTATAAAAAAATTATCTATCTTCAATTTATTTTTTATATTATTACTAGATATTGTGTTAGAAGAGTGTTAAATTCCTCTCTTTTATCTTCTAAAAAATTTTTTAAAAATTTTTCCTCTTGACAGATTAAAAGCCCTCTTTTTTCTCGAGGGCTTATTTTTAACACAAGTATTATTATATATTTTTATCTAAAAAAAGTCAAATCTATATATTTTATCTACTACATTTATATAGTGCAAAGAATTAATATACGTGCAATAATTATTATACAATATTTTTTATTGAACTATATTAATGATAAAATAAGAAAAGATGTTACAACTATAATATATTTAACTAATAAAAAACACCTAGAAACTAATCTAAGTGTTTTTTACAATTATTCTTTTTACAATCCTCCAAGGTTAAATAAATTTTTTATTTCATCTAAAACCCAATTTACATTCCTCTAAGGTTAGATAACTACTCTAATTATAGCTTATAATCTAATAAAAATCAAGATTTTAACTTTTAATTTTAATTAAAAATAGGTTTTTATAGAACTTTTATTTCTTATAATTTTCTAAGCCTAAAAAATTTACAATCCTCCAAGGTTAGATAAAATATAGTTTCATTATTCACTATAAGAAATTTGAAGTTTTATCATCTTTCATTCCCCAAAACTCCTTATTTAACCATCTACTTTCACGATTCTTAAAAACTATCAATGAGTCTCTATCTTTTCTTATCCACTCATTTAACTCATATTGTAATTTCTTTAATGAACTTGGTGTCAGTTCACCTTCAAAAGTTGAGTTTTGTATATGTGTTAAATATTTTTTACAAATTTTAAAAACATTTCTTAAGACTCTTGCTCCTGTTTCATCCAATCTTATATCATAAACTAAAATAACATACATTTTTACCACCACATTTTAAATCCATCAAATTTTTTATCTCCTAACAGATGTTTTATCAATTTATAACACTCTAATTTTATCAAAGTTTGATAGCTAACATCTCTTTTTAACTCCTTATGAGTAATAGTTTGATTTAATTTTTTCTCATACTCCTCTAAAATCTTCTTTCTTCCCTTATCTTTCAAATAATAAAAATTAGAATCCTTTGCAAAATCATCTTCACTTATCATATTTTTATTTAAAAGAGAGAAGATCATTCTATCCACTATTAAAGGTTTAAAAATCTCTGTTATATCTAAGCAAAGAGAAAATCTTCTATCTCCTGGACTATGAAGATAGCTTATTGTTGGATTCAGTTGAGTTTTATAGATCTCTGATAAACAAGTTGTATAGATTAATGAGTTAATAAAAGATATTAAAGTATTGATCATATTATCTGGTGGACGTTTTACCCTCTTTTCAAAATCTATCTCTTGATTTATTATTTTACTCCAAGTTGAGTAATATACTTTTCTTATATTTCCCTCTATCCCCATTATTTCATTTATCTCTTGAGCCTTATCCAATTCAAGTTGATAACCTTTTATTATCTCCATCTCATTTTTCAGATCTTTTCCTCTACCATTATAGTATCTCAAGTTTCTAAAGATATTATCACTAGCACTTTTTATAATCTCTCTAGCTAACTCTACCCTTTTCTCCCTATCTTGAAAATATTCAACCTGTTTAACCAAAAGTTTTCCAGAGACATTACTCTCTTTAGGATAGAAACTTCCTGTATAAAATCCATAGTAATTAAAGAAATGAACAGCTTTTTTATTTTGTCCTAAAAAATTTAAGCATTTTGTATTTAATGTCACTTCTCCAAAAAGATAGATATCACTTGTCATCTCAATTTTTAAGGCTCTGTCATTAAAATAAATATTATTATCTTTTCTTTTTAATTCCCCATTTGAGAAAATATAATATTTTTCCATATCCCTTCCCCCTTAAATATAGCAATACTCAAAATAAGCACATTTTTTACATATCTTCAATTTTTCTAATTTAGGTGGCAGTTTTAAATTTACAATCTCTCTTATCTCTAGGAGTATCTCTTCTATTCTTTTTTCATCCTCTTCTGTTAAAAATATCTCTTCCCTCTTTTTTAACTTAGGATAGTCCAATATCCCTTTTTCAATATTTATACCTCTTTTTCTTAAAAAATAGATATAATATTTCAACTGCCATATTCCTGCTTCTTCAATACTTTTTTGTTTCTTTACCTCATGGAGTATCTTCCACTCTTTAATAAAATCAATATTTACTGTATTATCTATTAAAACATGTTTTAACTCTCGAGAGTAACTATTTTCATCTATTAGCTTTCCAATTATTACATCTTCATTTTCACTTTCCATTTGAATCTCATTTGCAAAAAACCACAGTTTTCTCTTACAAACAAAATAGTAATAAAACATCATTCCAGATATTTCTCTTTGCATACCCCACCTCACAATTATATAAATCTATCTTCTATATATTCAATAGTTTCTTTTTTGCTTACAGAAAATCCCTTTTCAAAAGAGTAGTCACAATCTAAAATATATATTTTTTCATATTTTCCTAGTTGAATCTCTCTTAACTCTCTTGTAAACTTTTTAATATTTCTTATCTCATACCCTTGAATACTTAAAGTCAGATCTCTAATCTCCATTTTAGCAAAGAGTTTTTGTTCCTTTGAACTGCTCTGTTGATCAATAATCTCTAAGTTTTCATCTATTTTATCTAAATTTTCCTCATAGATATTTTTAGGAATTACCATAAAACTCTCTATATTTCTAAACTCCTTTTCTACCTCTTGTTTCTCTTTTTCATATGGTCTTATGAGTTCTAAATATCTTAAAGTATCTTTAACTTTTTGATAGTATTCAGTATTTTCTAAATTTTCCAAAGTATATAATTGTGATACATACTCCATCTTACTATCTTCATCTAAATTTCCATCTATCTTCTCTAATATTAGATCTTTAGATTTTTTATAGATCTCTTTATCTATAACATAGCCTATTCCAGTATTTTTCTGCTCCTTATCTCCTAAGAAAACAAAACAATTTGCTTTTTCCTCTTCAAGTTTTCTATTTCTATAACATCTTCCCATTCTTTGAAAAAGTCCATTTAAGTCAGATAGTTCTGTAATTAAGATATCAAAATCTATATCTAAAGAGGCTTCTACAACTTGAGTTGTAATCCATATTCCATAATCTTTACAATGTTTATCCCCTAATTTTAAAATCTCTTTCTCTTTAATTTTTCTATCTCTCTTTATATATTTACTGTGGAAAAGACTGATTTTTTCCTCATCTGGAAGTTTCTCTTTCAACTCACTATAAACCCTTTGAGCCTCTTTCACTGTATTACAGATAACCAAAACCTTATTCTTATTAAACTTAGAGATTATAAAATCTGTATCTATGAGATTTTCAATAACTTTTACATTGTGTCTTAAAGGTAAATCTTTCTTTGTAAAGTTTGGAGACACTTCAAATTCAATCCCCTCTTTAGACAATAACTCCTCTACAATTTTAGGGAAAGTAGCTGTCAATATAGCAAATTTACCACCCATTTTTGTAATATATTTTAACCCCTTTATTACATAGGCTAACAGATCTGGAGAGTACATCTGTATCTCATCTAAAACCACTTTAGAATATGCAAGAGTAGCTAATTTAGGTTCAAAGCCTTTATGTCTGTAAACAAAATCAAAAATCTGATCTAAAGTACAAATTGTAAGTGGCAGGGAAAGTTGCTTTGTTCTCTCATAATATGTATCTAACTCTTTTGAATAATCAATATCATCTTCATTTAAAAAGTCCTCATAATATTTCTCCTTAGTTTCAGAGTGCAACAATCCTACCCTTTCATCAATTTTTTCCTCTTTTATTATTCCAAATTTTACTCTATTATAGATCGCATTTATTGCTGTTTTTAAAGGTAGAATAAAAAATCCCTTTGTATCTCCTATCCACAATAACCCTGCCTCTGTTTTTCCCATTCCTGTTTGAGCTATTGCAATTACATTCTTTTCTCTCTTATCTATCATATACTTTTGCAATTCATTCCAATTAGCATTAGGATTATATATCTGCCACTCTTTTAACATCTCATCTAATTTCTCTAAAAGAAAATCATTTTTTCTCTCTACTTGAACTTTATCTCCTGCACTACTTGCATAATCTATTCTATTTAACAATCCTTTAATTAAAACATACTTATCAAAAACCTCATTTTTAATATCACAATCTCTATCTGAAGGATTACCAATTGTAATTCTATTTCCAAATCTAAAGAAATCTGATGCCAACTCCTCAACTTTAAGATCTTGCAATTTATCATATCTAAAGCCTTTTAACTGCTCTCTTAAACTATTTAAATTGCTTTTTAAAATTTCAGCAGCATTTTCTGGAATTACTCTCTCATGGTGGTAAGCTACCGCATTTGCTACTATTCTTACAAAATTTTCTGCTTTATCAATTGCAATATCTTCCTCTGCTCCCTCTTCTAAATATCTCTCCTCTACTTCCTCACAAATATCATCTCCAGGTAAAAAACATAAACTAAAAATACCATGAGGTAAAATTTGAGATTCTCTTCCTCCTGTGATTCTCTTTTGAAATGAAACATTCGTCTTTCCAAGATCATGATACAAACAAGCTAATTTTAACATATAGAAAATATCCCAATTCAAAAATAAATTGGGATATATCTCTTGCAGTGTATTTAAATTTTCTAAAAGCTTATCTGTATGTTCTTGAATAGTTTCTCTAGGATTTGATTTTGCTAAAAATTCTCTATTCATAAACACCTCTTAAAACTTCTATCTAAGCTAAAAAAACCATATAACTATCTTCATCTACCGTAATAGCTCTTCTTCTTGAAGCAACTATATTAGATACATAATGAACTTTGACTTTATTCCACTTTCTAAAAAATTTAGGACTTTTGGTACTTCCATAATTCACTGAAACATAATCTTTAGTTAAATTATACATAGTACCCTTATATTGAATTGTATCTATATTTCCTTCAACAAAGACTTTTTTCTTATCAATTATCTCAACTGGAACATAAGCTCTATAATCTCTATCTATTCTTAAATTCTCATCTTTTATTCTCTCTTCTGATATTTCAACTATTTTTACTTCATCTACAACTACAAGATCTTCTCTTCTCCCTAAAGAGATATACTCATGGGGAGTTTTAAAAGCATTAAAAATCTCTTCCACTAGATTTTCATCTTCTGGAACAATATGAATTACCAATTCTACATCAGAAAGTAATTCTACATTTGATACCCCTCTTGATATTCCATACTCACCAACCTTTATTTGATGTCTTGTAGCATCAAAAGTCATACCATTTTTAAACTCATATCTTGTTGCTAAATCATTTACTTTAGAGTGATATTTTCCTTGAACACTAATTTTCATAGGCTTGTACTCTGTATAATTACAAGTATTATGAACCATTCCAATCACTGTGGAATAAGGTGGCAGAGGGTAAGTTTCTTTTAATTGAAAACTTGTAGGCAGTTTATAGTTAACTAAATTTTGTTTTAGTTTTAATCTAATTGATTTCATAGTACTCTCTTACCTTTGCTTTTAATTGTTCAAAGAATTTAGGAATAGTTGTAGAATTTAAAACATCTTTAATCTCTTGAGTGTTATCAAATTTACCTTCAACAACTCCACAAGAAGTATCTTTTCTCATATTTTCAAATATTCCAGAATCTATATCTTGTACTAATATCTTATTCTCTTTTACTTTTACTAGATTTTCAAAAATAGGATTTTTAATATCATATACTCCACCTATTACAAATAAAGGAGCTAAATTTTCTCTTCTTCCTCTTATATCTCTATATAAAAAGGCTATTGTATCTAATAATTTTTCTACTCTTCTCGCTTTTTCCTCTTTTGGTAACTCAATACCGTCATTATTATCTATTCCAATTTGATCTAAATCCATAGCCACAGTATAAACATAATATGATTTATGGATTTCTGCTTGAGCTATATTCATATTTTCATTTAATCTATCTGCAAGACCTTTATTTGTTAAAAAATCCAAATCCCCTTTAAATGTCTCTGTTGAAACGGCATTAGATAATCTAACTATAGCTGAACGCTTTTTCCCTGTGCTTCCTTTCTCGGTTTTTAAATAACCAAAGAAATCTAACTCTGGATAATCAGTAATTGTTGTTTTTGAAGAAAATTGTACTACTTTTTTATCTCCTGATCCCATAGCTTCTACTTCTGCCTTAGCTTCTCCCAATTGGTCAACCATATTATATCTTATAGCTTGTCTTGAAATATATGTATATTGGCTTCCATTTCCCCTTGATAACTTTTTCAATGCAGCTACGTTTCCTATTCCCTCTCCATAGTTTGCACTTTCTGCTTCAAAAACAATAGTCATTGTTAAACCTTTTGCTAACATTACTCCTCTCTCCCTTCAACTTTATTATCTTCGCTATCTTTATTTTCTTTTTTATCTTCAAACTCTTTTGCTAACAATCCTGAAATAAATGAGTAACCAAGTTCTTTAAAATTCTCTTCGCTTCCCATCATCTCTAATATAACCTTAGGAACACTTTCATCACAGTATAGGTAACAATTTAGTATAGTATCCATTGTCATTGTAATATTATTTGTTTTTATACCATTTAAAAGTCTATAACAGATTCCTGGTAATTTATGATCACTACCTTTTGCTTCATATCTTTCTTTTAAAGTTTTTCCAGCTGCTCTAGCTTTTGATAATATATTTATCTCTTTATTTTCCATATATCCTATCCCCTTTAACATTCTGAAGTTTATTTTAATTGTTGCAAAAATTGCAAAAGAATTCAGATAGATACTATCTCCTGCAACTTTAGAATAGATAATCCTATGAATTAGATTGAATAGATTCTCATTATTTAACAATCTTTTTGTTATCTCATCAATTAAACTATAAGATTCTCCATTAAATTTATATGTTAGAGATTCTAGCAATTGAATATCATTTTTAGAGTTAATCATAACTCTTATCATATTTTTAGATAAGATGTTAAAATAATATTTCTCATTTTCAAATCTAACTAATTGAATATCTTCTAACTCATATTCCATATCTTTTTGTAACTCTCTATTTAGAACTTTATATATTCCAGCTAAAGAAGTTTCACCATAAATCTCCTCTTTAATTTTGCTGTTTATTCTAATTAATTCTGAAATATTAGTATTAGCATTTATAAAAATACCTGTTCCATAAACATAGGAAAATCCTACTGGAACACAACTATATATAAGTTTACAAATTGGACACATAGCAATATCATTTGCAAAATTCCAAACATGTGAAGGTTTTCTAGCAACGTCAAACCCTGTATTAACTAAAAAACTAAAATCGTTGTCTAAATTTTTAATCTCTCTTTCACAGATAAAACAATTATATTTAGTTTTTTTCTTATCACTTTCAATATATTCATTTACAGGAGTGACAAAATAGTTTTTAAAATCTTTATATATATCTTTCTCTTTAGTATTTCTATATAAAAAACTTACTCCATCCCAACCATTTTTTATAATATTATATATAAGGTTTTTTCCACAAATGTATTTTTTCCCATTTGGAGAGTTAAAATATTCTATAATTTTCTCTATCTTATTTAAAGTTTCATTTATCTCTTCTAATCTGTCCTCTATTTTTTCTTTTTTCTTTAAAGTTATAGTTTTTAAGTTTTTTTCCTCTTCAATAGGATCAATATTTCCAGAAATAAAGTCATATGCTGCTACATAACTATTGCTTTTTAGATATTTTTTTAAAACCTCTTTTATATAATCATTTATCTCAGCTAAATCCTTTTCATCTATCTCTTTATTTTTAAAATATTCCAATCTATTTGAAAAAGATGTAATTTTGTACCAAGAAAGAGTTTTTTCATAAACTTTAATCAAATAGTTAAAATATTTCTCTTCAAAATTTTCCAGTTCCTTAGAGTCAAAATAGATAGCTTCAGAATCTACTCTTAAAGATGGACTTTTACTATTTTCTAAAATATTATAAAGTCCTACTACCCCTGCATTATATTGCCAATTGTTAATCTCTACTCTTATTTCCAAAATCTCACCCCCCTTGTTTAATCTAAGTCTAGCATTCCAAATCCACTAGGACACTTTGAAGCAATTCCTGCTCTATAAAAATAATTTAATATTTTTTTATCTCCCTTTATAGTGATTCTTCCATTTGTTGCAGGAAATTTAATTTTATAAAAGGATATTATACTTGTTTTAGACTTCTCTACCTCTATTTCAATATTTTCTAACTCTTTAATTGAAAATTTGTCCTTTAAAGAGTAACAAAGATTTCTTTTTAAAACTTCAATTCCCTTTTCATCTAATTCATGGAACCACTCTTTTTTCTTCTCTCCCTCTTCAATTTGCTCCCTTATTACTATTGGAGAGAGAGTTTTAAAAGTTGCTCTATCCTCTTTAATCTCTTTTTCTTGTAATTTCACAATATTTTTTATTTGAAATATATTTTTACCTAAATTAAATTGTATATGATTTCTTTTAGCAATGTTAAAAGCATTATAAAAATGAACTCCATCTATGATAGAATCAAAACTTAAAAAAATAGCAAAAATATTATTAGTTAAATTAATCTGATTATTTTCAATTTTTTCCATTGGAAAATAACAAGCAAAAGTCATATCCTTTGGTTTATATTCATCATAATATTTTTTCTTTATCTCTTCACTATAATTTTCTAAAGATTTTTTTATAAAACTCAGTATACTTCTTCTATAATCTAAGCAAACAAAATTCTCCTCTAAGATACACTCAATTTTTAGTCTCATTTTCTTTCCCTTCTTTATCTCTTTATAACATGCTTAATATGAGTATGATACATTTTTTGAAAAAAGCAAGTACTTTTTTTCAATTTATATTAAAATTAAAAATTTAATGGAAACAATAGGATTAAAATCTATAATTGATAAACTCTCTATTTTCCTTTTCAGCTAATATTTTTAAATCCTCTACAAATTTTTCTATCATTGATTGAACTACTTTTTCTTGCTCTATCATCTTGTAATTAGCAGCAGTTTTATGTCCACCACCAGAAAGGTTGCTGATCTCTCCAAGAGACTTTGCAATATCTCCTACATCTATATCTTCTCTACTTCTAAAGCTCACTGTCCCATAGGGGTTTATAAAAACAACTATATCTGCTTCATCTTTAGATAAAATCTCGTGGCTAAATAGTGATTGATATTTTCTTTCAAATCCATAAAATATCTTTATATATTTTCCATCATATTTATAATCAAAGGATCTATTCATATTTCCTTTAGCATATCTATTATAATCTTCATTGTATATTTCAAAAGATATCTCCATTAACTCTTCAATTTTATCTAATTCAAAATCTCTTTCACTTAATTTTTTATATAAAAATTTAGGAGAAAATATTTTTTCAAAAGCATTTACCATTAAAGCCCCTTTTCTCTCTACTGAATCCTCTGGTAACTTTGCCCATTGAAAAATATCCCATAGTTTAACTATATTAGTAAATTTCTTAATCTCTTCAAAATTACTTATTTTTTTTGAATCAAAATTCTGTAACTCTTCAAACCATCTTAAACTAAGAGTAGCTCCAGATTCACTATCATCCCAATAATTGATAATATTTTTCAAATCAATCTCCTCTTTATACAATCCAGGCTTATTAGTTAGATGATGATCTATATATATTATCTCTGTTCTTTCAAGAGTTTTTTTCTTTTTTTCAACATATTCTTTGCTTAACATGGCTCTATCAACAATATAAATTCTATCTTCTATCCCAATAGGAAGTATATCTACTGCTCTATCAAACATTCTCTCTGTTTCCTCTGAACTAGGATTCATTGAAGATATAACCAACCAACAAAACTCACAATTTAACATAGAGCTTTCACATTTTTCTATAACTTTTGCTGCTACTAATCCATCTGCATCTCCATGAGTTAATATTATTCTTTTAGGTTGCTTCATAAATTTCTTTTCTGATAATCTTAATATATCCATAAATCTTTCCCTCCAAATAAATTATAGATAAAATTTGGTAATATATTAGCTGAGAGGTATCTCTAGCTTAATCTTGGCATTTTTTCCCTTTTATCTCAGATTTTAAAATATTTCTTTATATCTAAACTCTATAAACTAAACTGGGCTAAAATCTAAATCACTAAAAAATTAATTTCTAAAAACTAAAATCTAATAACTGAAATCTATATTTTTTAGGCCTCTAATCCATAATATATATAATCCTAATAAGGCATCTCTCTTTTAAGGCACATATTCTTTTCTATTATTATATCTTTTTAATTTTTTAGGTGTATATTTTTTATGTTTTTATAAATCAGACAACAAATATACCAAAACTCTCTGATTAGGCTAATTTAAAGAATTTCAATATATTACCAAATATTTTATTAAATATATCTTAATCTAGTTCAATATCAAGAGTATGTTTTACATTGGCAATATTTATCTGAGTATTAATTCTCTCCATAAAGTTCTCACGAGCCTCTCTCTCCTTTGACAACTCTCCTTTTAAATCAAAAGCTTCTTCAATAATTGGATTGTACGCTTCCCTTCTCTCAGCAAGTTTTTCAGAAATAGCTGTGCTTCCCAATGATTTTGTAGACCCATACAGAGTTTTTTCCAACTCTTTAACTTCTATCTCTTGAGTTTCTGTTAACTCCTCTCTTTTCTCTGAGATCATTTTAATATTATTTTCTAGTAAAGTTATGATAAAACTATCTGATTTTTTTACTCTCTCAAGAGCTTCAGCAATAGTAAGTTTAATATCTCCAACCTCTACAAAAGTTACAGCATTAAATTGTAAAATAGCCTGTCTGATCTTATTTCTATTTTTTACTAACTGCTTGTAACTTTGATAAAGAGCTTTGACATCATCTAAATATTTTTTCCCCTTCTCCTTATCATATCTAATAGATGTATCTGCACAAAATAGTTCTGTTCTATATAATTCTTTTTGTTTCTTCTCAATTTTTTTATTATATAACTTAACTTCCCCTAACCACTCCATAACAGTTTTTTCCATTACTTTCACCTCTTAATCTATTTGTTAAAAACAATATATCATAATTTTGTAAATTTGTAAAGTAAAATGTAAAATTTTACTTTTTATTTTAAATTGATTTTTTTTTAATAAAGTGCTAAGATATTTTTATGAAGATAAAAGAAGTTTTAAAGAGATATAAATTAACATTAAAAGAGTTAGCTGATGCTCTAGGTCTTTCACGTCCCACTCTAAACAGTTATATTGATCAATTTGAAAAAGATGAAAAAATTTCTAATAATCTATATCAATATATTTTTACACAAATTTTTAATAAGGAGTGGGAAGATAAATCTCAAATTTTAGAAGAGATAAAACATTTAAAAAATTCTCTTGCCCATGAAAATAAAAGTTTAGAAGATGAATATTGTAAGGAAAACTTAGAGCTAATTGAGTCTATAAAAGAAAAAATGTATAGAGATATGAAAGGTAAAAAGGAGGTATTACCTCTATACAAGTTTATCAATAGTGTTCTTTATAACTATAATGAAGATAGTGGACTTACTGGCTATATTGATTATAACTTATATTTAAATAGCTTAAAAGATATAGAGAATATTGAGGAAAATGAGAAAATTTTAATTTCTAATATATATCCCATTATGGCAAATCATGTAAAAAACAATCTTAAATTTAATGAAAAAGGATACTCTACTTTTATTAAGAGAATGAAAGAAATTCAAAAAATAAGAGAAGAAGAAACTCTTAAAATTGAAGAGGAATTTCTAAAAAAAATTAGAGAGAAATTAAATTTAAAATTAGGAATTGCAAAAGTTATTGATGACGAAAAAATAGATGAAATTTTAAATAAAATTAAATTTTAATATTATAATATTGCAGAAGTTTTTATGCTTCTGCATTTTTATTTTCTTAATTATTTATTCTAATTTAATCTGTTTTAGCATTCTCTAATTTTTTATTCTCATCTTAATTCCATTTTTCTAATATTACAACTTTTCTATTATAAACTTTAATATCTATTCATTTTTATTGTAAGGCACAATGTAAAATGATAAAAATTTCAACTTAAAATGATAATTATATTTTAATGTAAAATGATAAAAATATAAAGTAAAAAAATAAAAGAATGGTAGGCTCTTAAACCTACCATATTTTTTATCCTATTACTTTTATGTATTTTAATCTTCTCTCTTCTGCTTGACTTTCTTTTATAAGTCTTTTCCCTTGTCCAGCTAATAAACTAAGCCAAGTACATCTTGAATTAAATTTCTGCATTGTTGACTTTAATACTTCAGACTCTTCATAAAGCTCCTTTATAAGCATTTGTACCTCTTCATAGTTAGCTTCTAAAGCTTTTATCTTCTTTAAATAAAACTCTGAACTATCATTTTCTTGAAGTGCTTGAATCTCTTTCGAATGCTTTTCATCAATTAACTTTCTATATCTCTTCTCACATTGAATAAAATATCTTCTAGCAGCTCTTCCTGTTGAGTTATTTTCTATCATTGCTAACTCTTTTGCCATATCCATAGAAAGAATATAATCCTCTTTAGGTCTTCCACCTAGTTTTCCACAATTTTGTGGAAAACCTCTAACCAATGTAAAATCCACATTTTCAATAAAATCATACTTTTCTATTCTTCTTTTTATCCAAGTAGAAAAATCATAATTTACATCCAAAAACTTCCATAGATCTCTTGCACTAACAATTTGTTGTCCTTGTTCATTTTTACTTACTTTAATTAATTGCATAAAATACCTCCTTGAATTTCAAGAAAAGGTATAGTACAATATACTTGTTGAGGGTGTATTGTACTATACACTTTCCCCTTTTTTATCGAAAGATGGAAGAGGGGATTTTTTATTTTTCTTTCCTTATTGTGATAATTTCATTTTCTTCATCATAGGTTACAATTACAGTTCTTTCTTCTTGAGTTATTCCTAACTTTTTTAAAAGTGGAACAGATAAAACTATCCTTGCTCCTATTCCGTTACCTGATTTTGGGAAAGAAATATTTGCTTTTCTTTCTTCCATATTTTCCTCCTTTGTTACACCCTTACAACCATTATAAATGTAAGGGTGTAACTTGTCAAGAATTTTTTTTAAAAATAGTAGGAAACATTCCCCTACTATCTAAAAATATTTTAGTTTTTAGGTAAAGTATGATATAATACAGTTGTGAGGCTGGTATTATATTATATCAGTTACCCTGCTTTGAACTTTAGTTTGAGGTGGGGTTTTATTATTCTATAAGTTTTTTTATAATAATTTCTTTCTTTTCTCTATCATATGATATCAAAATTTTGTTTTCATCTTTTGATATTTGCATATCTTTTACCCATTCCATAGGCAAATTTGTTCTTGGTGTTATACCTCCTGTTCCACTTTTATTAAAACTTACTTTTTTTATCATTTTTTCCATATAGTCACCTCTTCAAGTTCGTACGATAATTATATAATTTTATTCGTACGATGTCAAGAATTTCTTAAAAAAATAGTAGGGAACATCCCCCTACTATTTTCTATTTTCTTTATAAAATTTGAATATCTCAAGAATAGATTTAGAAGTAGTCTTATACTCAGCTTTTGCCATCTCAAGAATCTCATCTATAAGCATTGCTTCTTCAGGAGTATATTTATATCCAAATTTTAAGGCTGTTTTATTTTTTTTCTTTGGATTTTCTATTGTTGGTTTATACCCTAATGGTCTTCCCATCTTACCTCCTATTGTATCTTTTAATTGCTTTTATCAATAAGTATACAAGAAAAATTAAACATACTATTGATAATATTATACTTCTAGCAAAGAATACATTTATAAGTAATAATATTGTAATTATTAAAGATAAAACTTGATCTAATTTCTTCATTTGATTTTATGAGTAAGAAATGCTATAATTATTTTAAAGAAGGTGGGGGATTGCTCCCCCTGGTGAGTTACTTGTTTCTAATCAACTCTTTTATTAAAATCACTAGGGCTAGTAGGATTTCTAAGAGTAGTTTGATTATTTCAAGTAGCTCTTTTTTATTACCTTTTTTCTTCTTACTCATCTTTCACCTCCTCTTTATTTGATAATTTATTATACCATGTTTTTTATAATAAGTCGATGACTTGTTATAAAAAATAAGAAAAAAAGAGGCTCTTAACCTCAATTTTTTAATCTTTTTTAATCTTATTTTTCTTACATTGTTCGAGGACTTCTCGAAGTTGTTCTGGTACAGGCAATCCTGAATTTATAGCATTTTCTAAAATAGAAAGTCCTTCATTTGCTATATAAAAAGAAAGAGTTACAAATCTACAATTATATTGTAAATTATCTAAACTTAAAATTATATCTAATCTATATGCAATTACTACTATACATAACATCAATATTTTTTTTAAAAAGCCTTGAAACCCTTTTTTACTGTTTGTCTCAGCTTTTATTATTGACTTAACTATTCCTGATATATAGTCTATTGTCATAAAAATTAATAGACACACTATCATTTTATCTTTTCCACCAGTAATAAAAAAGATAAAAGATATTAACATACCTAGCATTATTACAATTTTATTATAAAAAATGCTTAAAACATCATATAAAATATAACAAAATCTTTTTAAACCTTCGCCCATTTTTTTCTCCTAAATATTATATATTATTTTTTATCATTTGTTCTAAAAAATTAAACCACCAACTTGTTATTGATAATCCAGGAAATAAAGAAGCAAGAACACATTGTGTTTTGCAAGTTATTTTTCCAATAAATTGCAATATTATTTTCCAACTTTTAT
>OFOU01000539.1_pt1 | contig 31352 bp, 34 predicted proteins | sample 1542061 | NCBI WGS metagenome assembly OFOU01 (sample SAMN04209239, study PRJEB22552) | human gut metagenome | biome: gut; material: feces | host: Homo sapiens | place: USA: Oklahoma
TTATTGTCTCACATCTCTCTGCTCTCCGGTAGCCGGGAGATTATAGAGCGGTTACTTTTTAAGTGGATGTGCTATGATTGTATTCTGGTAATAAACGGAGCAAGAGGAAGAGAGATCCTAGTTATTGAAAATGATAGCCACATTTTCAATAACCAAAGTGAATCTCTGCTTCCTCTCACAGACCATGATTAGCATAGCACACTTTGAGATAACCCGCAATGGGGAAAAGACAAAAATTTTTAGCCAAGAGAGCAGCGTCTGTCCAATCTGTGGTGGACCGCTCAAAGTACATGGAACCTGCATCCGCAAGGTCCGGCAAGGAGAACATACGCACCAAATTCATCTAAGGGTGATGGAGTGCCGACATTGCGGAAAGACCCACCGGGAACTGCCGGAGGGCCTAGTCCCATACAAGCGACATGACCTGAACTCTCTTTGCGAGATTGCTGAGGCCACAGAAACCCAGCACACTTGCGAAACTTCAACTTGGCTGCGCATCCGTTTCTGGCTTGCATGGTTTCTTTGGTATGCCCAAAACGTTCTGGACGGGTTGATTACGGCGGGCCAGATGTCGGCGACATTTAGCCCCGGCCATTCCCTACGCCGGCGGACGGCGAGTTTTGTCCGGCTGGTGGTGAACAGCGGAAATTGGGAACAGCACCGTTCCGCCATGACAAGGAAGGACATCCCGTCTATACTGGTGTCATCCTAAAATGTGTAGGAGGTAACACTGGTATGGATATGAAAGACCAAAAGCTCGCCACCGAGATTGCCGAGGAACGGATGACTCTGATTGCGCCCCTGTTGTCGCAAAACCTGGACAAAGACAGTGTGCGACTAATTCGAGCTGAAATCTGTGAGCGAAACCAAATTTCCCAAAGGACACTGGAACGCTATCTGACTTCCTACTTGAAAGGCGGATTTGATGCTCTGAAGCCGCAGAGCAGGAGTGCTGAGTGCAAGTACAAAATCCCGCAAGAGTTGCTAGACGAGGCCATCCGGCTACGCAGGGAGCTCCCCAGTCGAAGTGTCCCGACCATTATTAAAATTCTTGAACTGGAGGGGAAAGCAGAGCCCGGATTCCTGAAGAGGACCACCTTGCAGGATGCCCTGAGCAGGGCCGGATATTCTTCTGCTATGATGAGCCTCTACAACGATAAAGGCTATGCTTCCCAACGATTCCAGCGCGCTCACCGGCACGATTTGTGGCAAGGCGATATTAAGTATGGCCTTATCCTCAATCTGGGAGGGAAAACCACACAGACCTACTTTTCCTGTCTGATTGACGATGCCACCCGGTATATCCTGCACGGTGAGTTCTACGGAAATATGGAACAGGGCATTGTGGAGGACACGCTGCGAAAGGCAATGACCAAATACGGGCTGCCCAAGCGGCTCTACTTTGACAACGGCAGTCAGTACTGCACTCGCTGGATGAAGCGAGCCTGTGGGCTTCTTGGTATCCGACTACTGTATGCGAAGCCCAGAAATCCGCAGGGCAAAGGCAAGCAAGAGCGGTTCAACCAGACTTTGGAGGCATTCTTGGCCGAGGTTGCTCTTCATCCACCTGAGAGCTTGCAGGAGTTGAATGCGCAGTTTAATGCATGGCTGAGTGAGTGCTACCATTCCAGGCCCCACAGCGCTTTGGGAACAACCCCGGAAATTGCTTTTAAGACTGACTCCATGCCGCCTCGCTTTGTGGACAAGGCGCTTATGGCAAGGGCCTTCCTCCGCTGCGAAGCCCGCAAAGCAGACAAGAGCGGAGTGATTAGTTTTGGCGGGAAGCGGTACGATTTGGGCGTGACTTTTGCTGGGCAGCATGTGGATGTGGTCTATGACCCGGCCTGCACGGATGTGCTCACGATCGAAAGCCCGCTCTGCACACCGTTCCAGATACGCCAGATTGTGATTGGTGAGCATGTGGCCCCCAGGCCGACGAGGAAAGAGGTTGAGCGTATCCCCGTTGACCATTCCAGGCTTCTGGACGCACTCGCTGAACAGTACCAGGACAAGCAGCGCCGGAGGGCTATTTCTTATACTTCCGAAATCGAGAAGGGGTGAGCTGTGTGTACGAAGACTTTTTTGAGATGAAGAAGACCCCGTTTGTACGAAGCATCCCGGTGGATGACCTCTACATGGACCAGGATACCGAGGAGATTCACAACCGTCTTCTCTACGCGACCAGACGCCAACTTTTTGCTCTTGTGATTGGCGACCCTGGCACTGGCAAAACAACCTCTTTGCACCGCCTGAAAAGCGCCCTGAATGGACAGGAATACGCCGTCTTGTATCTTTCCGAATCCAAGCTCACGCCACGGTATTTCTACAATGGGCTGCTTGAACAACTGGGGTGTGAAACAAGATTTTACCGAGGTGACGCCCGGAATCTGCTGCACCACCAGATTGAAATTATGCGCGGCGTTGAGCACCGGAAACTGGTGGTGATTGTGGATGAAGGGCATCTTCTCTCTAAAGAGATGCTCGAGGAAATTCGCTTCCTCCTCAACTACCGGATGGACTCTGAGAATCCACTTGCGTTGATTTTGGCCGGGCAAACTGAACTCTGGGAAAAGTTGAAGCTACACGCGTACCGGGCTATTCTCCACCGGGTTGACATCCAGTGTTTCCTGGCCCCGTATGACTTCTCACAGACAAAAGCATACATTGAAAAGCAGCTGGCCTATGCTGGTCACTCCAACGCGATTTTCTCCGAGGATGCCTTGAAAGTCATACACTCTTTTTCTTCCGGCATCCCGCGCCTGATTAACCGGGCCTGTACTCAGTCACTTGTCTACGCTTACCAAAATCGCCGGCCTATTGTTGATGACCGGATGGTACAGCTCGTCTTGGTGGGCGAGGTCTCTTGAATCTACTAATGAAGGGAGCGGCTCTGGCCCCTCCCTTCTCTTGTACGACAAAATACTCCAGCGACGTCTATTCGCCCCGCCCGCCGGACATCCGTGTCCGGCTTCTTCCGACAAAACCGCCCGTCCATTTTACGACAGAACAGCCCGGCCGCGACAGTGAAGTTTTCGACATACTTCCGCTCAATAGCTTCCCATGGAAAGAGCTTGCCGAGCAATACCCAGCGATTGTCCTCACGCAATGTAACACCAAACGGCAACTCCAATTTCAGTTGTTCATAGTCCTCGTGTCGGTACATTCTAATCCCACCCGCAAGCATTTTTGCCTTCTTTGTCATAATTCGCTTGCATTCATTATACCACAAAAATTGCAATTTTTCAGCATTTTCAACGGTTTGCGGGTTGCGTTTTTCCGTTCAGCAGACCCTATATAACTCAACAAAGGAAGGTTGGTTTTATGGATATTTCTATTTTTGGTATTGGTACTGTAGCTGCTATCACAGTCCTGTGCTATCTGATTGGTTCTGGCGTGAAAACCACTCCGCTGGACAACAAGTACATCCCGGTTATCTGTGGTTGTACTGGCCTTGTACTGGGGCTTGTAGCCATGTACGCTGGCATGCCGGAGTTCCCAGCAACGGATCCGATCACGGCGGCTGCCGTCGGTGCGGTATCCGGTCTTGCGGCCACGGGTATCAATCAGGCGGTGAAGCAACTTGGCAAAACTGAATAATACACGACGAACGCTACCGGTTCAGGATTTTTCCTGGCCGGGGGATTTTTTATTTTATCTCTCTATTAAGAAGAGGACGGAGAAAATCATGGAAGTCAAAACAAGAAATCAGGCTCAAAAAGAAAAAATTTCTTTTTGAGCCTGATTTTTGCAAATAGATTTGAGGGGCAAAAACATCAAATGCACAAGTGCATACTGCTATATACCGCAACTGTATTAAGCATGAAATCAATTAACAACCGCTACAACGATGTCCTGCAGACTGATGATATGCGGCCCCTCTTTTTCAGCCACAGCTGTGCGCATCTTTTTAAGCCAGTAATAGTACGTTTTCTCCGAGATCCCGTTTTGTGCACAGAACGCTTTGTTCGTCAGTCCGCTGCTTTTACATTGCTGTATGATCTGCGTCCACTGCTGTAGTCTATATCCATCCCGTATCTGCAACACGTCTCCCATTTCTGCATCCTCCTCTTGGATTCCTCGAAAAACTCCATTGCTGTTTTTCGTGTTTTGAGTACATTATCTCATATCCAAGCATGCACAGATAGTCGGGCGCTTATTAAGCGCTTACCACCTTCTGTGCGATATCAGCGAGAATGCGCTGTGGGAGCCTTACCTGACCCCACAGGCCGCCCGCAGCGTTGATCACGGAGAATGCTGGCAAGCTCCCGTGACGGTTGGGGCGGAGCGCGGGCGGGTCTACGACGCGCTGTACCGTAATGGTGAGATTCTGGCGTTGAAGTTTTGCAATGACGCAACCGATCAATGGTATGGTACCAAACCGGAGCATGTCTACGAGCTGTGGAGCAGCACGGATGATGGCTGCTCGTTCCAATACAAAAGCGTGTTGCCGTTCGACACGCAGGGTAAGGGTTACGGCACAATGGAGCACCTGCCAAATGGTGCTCTGATCGTGTATCTCTATGACATCCGCGACGAATCGAACGCAGAGTATGTGGTCAGCTGCGACAACGGCGCAACCTGGAGCATTCCCGCGTGGGCCCGCTTCGCCAAAAAGCTGCGCAACCCGCAGCTCGTTTCGTATGGTGACGGCTTCCTGATGCATGGGCGAAGCGGCAATGAGGGCGACGAAGCCGGGCATCTCGTGCTGTATTACTCGCCGGATGGCTACCACTGGGATGAGGGGCGATACCTTTGCCTGCGTACCGCTGGGTTGGGGGCTTATTCCAACAGCATTGTGACGGGAACACATGCGCCGAATCGATCGGCAAGACTGTATCTGCACTCCTCCCACGCCTATGATAAAAACAAGACGAACGTAGCGGCTTGGTGGATTGATCGTCGCACGGAGAAAGAAGGAACCGAATCATCTTACAGCAAATTCAGTAAAGATTAGGAACCATAGCCGCATCTTTACTGCATGTATTTGCAAGTAAGGTTTGTAAAGATTCCTATTCTTTCTTGCAAACGCGATAAAAGAAGCGCCGCCGTCTCATTTTAACCGATGAACGGCGGCGTTATCCTTATCGAAATCACTTGCGGGAGAAAAGAAGTTCACGCTCAAGTTGTATAATGTTAACAAGACCGACAATAAAGTCTTTGCAGTTGCAATGAACTCTGTTCTTGATCGATTGCCACCGTTGGCTTTTTGGAAACTTGTGGTATGCTCATGTTGTGTTTTGTGTTTCACTATGACAAATTTTGAACGAGGCTGAATATTTCGCTGTGCGGGAGCACCCCCTCACGACGCAAATTGAGCGTGTGTGCAACGGCGGCGTAATACTCGCGATTGCCCCGTAAGGTTAGGTGGATAGCATGTAAGAATGGGATGTTGTAGCAGCCACCTAAAAATGGCCGTACGCTGACAACGTTGCCTGTCCCCCAATAGCCGCGTATGCTGTAGATACAACAGGAGCAGGCGATGCCTTTTGGGGCGCTGTTTTATCGCGGATAAGTGCAAAAAGTTTGCCGCAAATACAGTCCTTATCTATTAAAGAGCTCGAGAGGATCGTGGATATTGGCAATGCGGCAGGAAGCTTAACGACTACAAAAAAGGTGCCATTCCTGTTATGCCAATGAAAGATGACAATATAACATTCTTCTGGGCACTTTGAAAAGCCATATCACTGAGTCGTCAGCAACTCTTTAATGGTCATTTTTTCTTTTTCCTCAGTAATATTGCATGTGTCATACATATATGTAAGCAGAGCCGAAAAATCCGTTGTGGCAGGGGGTAGACCAATATCCGTCAATGTGATTGGCATATCCATATCTTTCATCATATTTTTCACAGCAGCAATCTCATCTTTACTGCAATCATTATACGCCATCTGGATAAGTATCCCCACTGCCACAATTTCGCCATGAAGAAATGCAGAGGCTTCTTCCGTATAATACTTGCGAATGCCATCATACATACCATGTGCCAGCGCCATTTGAGTTGCTCCAAAGCAGAATCCGCTGACAATGGATGTCAGCAAAAGGTTTATTAACGTAATATTCTCCGTCAGCTTTATGTTCGCACTATCGTGGTAAGCGGAAACACCTTCGCCCCGGAGGATTTCATCAATAACCTCAGCATTTTTAAGTCCGATATAATGATTGAGAAAACAGCTTTTGTAACTGCTTATAGGTTTCTGATGCATTATCTCTACTAGCTTGGCCATGGAATCCATCACTCCAGATGCCAACAAACGTTTCGGCGCAGTCGTCAAAACCCTTGGATCGGCAATGCAGACATCCACCTCCTTCTTCATGTTGATGGAATGATCGGCTCTGCCATCATCATGATACATGACACATATTGCCGATGATGCCGCGCATGTTGCAAGACTGGTTGGCACGGTGATAATATCTATCCCTGCAATAACCGACACTGCTTTTGCAAGATCGATGCATCGTCCGCCACCAACACCAACCACGACACTGCATCCTTCCGTCATGGCCTGCTCTGCGAAAGCATAGGCCTGATTGACAGAACAAGCTCCAGCATAAACTTCTCTGATGATTTCAAGACCGGAATTCCAGCCATCGGGCAAATGCTCTATGAGAGCAGGCATGCTGTTCGGGCCACCAATCATCAGGGCCTTTGGCCCTAGCCGATGAATCTCTTCCGGCAGAAATGCGATACAGCCTTCAGTAAAGAAGAATTTTCCAACGCCGACACGCAATGGCAGAATCTCCATAATAATACTCCTTAACTATCGAATTTATCGATTGCTTTAGTGATGATTAAGTCGCTATCCAGCCCCAAAATATCGTAAATCAATACATCGCCAATTTGGCATGGCGCTTCAATTTTCATCTCTTTAATTTTTTTCATGACGTCGGGAATTCTGGATTTTGGTACAGGCTTTGTAAGGCGAACGCTCACCAGAGGTAATGCTCCACCGGTTATTTTTATGGAACTTGAAATTGTCCGCATCGGGTTTATAATCTCATTTTTTGCATATACCTCACCCCGATTGCATGCGAACCCTGTAACATACGGAGGCTTTTGCCCATCCTCGTTTACATCTACTACCAACGGGCATCCGCGGGGACAGATTATGCAATCGAACTCCATTTTCATTTTACCAACACCTCGATTGCTTCATTTTCTGTAATCATATTCCCGTCAATATCCAATTGGAGCATTTCTGCGGGCAATGCTCTGGGCAGCTTCTTTTCCAAAATCACATGGTTGCCCTGCTTCACAAGCAAAGTCTGCTGGCGTATCGGTTCGCCAACTCGCAAAGAAAGCACAAAGTCATCCCCTGCCCGAGTTTTTTGGGGTAGCACATAGTTGACGCCATTGCCCGCGTTTACGCTGATTTCCGTTCCAGCGGAGGCACCATCAATCAGAAACTTTTTGACACTGGCGGCAAGACGCTCCGCCTCCAACGAAACATAATCGACCAGATCATGAACGTGTAAAACATTCCCCGCAGCAAAAATCCCCGGAACGCTGGTTTGGTACTTATTGTCAACTAATGCGCCCTTGGTCTTTTGATCTAGTTTCACACCTGCCTCCAACGACAATTCGTTTTCCGGGATCAAACCAACGGATAGGATCAATGTGTCGCAGGAGATTTCCGTCTCTGTTCCCGAAATGGGCGTTTTGTTTCCGTCAACCCGGGATACAGTCACCCCGGTAAGGCGGCTCCCCCCGTGGATCTCCGTCACTGTATGGGACAGGTACAAAGGGATATTGTAATCATCAAGACATTGGCGGATATTCCGGTTAAGGCCGCTGGGATAGGGCAAGATCTCATATACTCCCTTAACATGCGTACCTTCCAAGGTAAGACGGCGGGCCATAATGAGACCGATATCACCGGAACCCAGAATTACGGCCTCTTTCCCCACGGAAAGATTATAAAGATTTGTATAATTCTGCGCGACGCCTGCGGTAAATACTCCACTGGGCCGCTCACCTGGAATGGCCAGTGCGCCCCTTGTCCGCTCCCTGCATCCCATAGCAAGGACTATGGCTTTCGCCTTGATTTGTTCCACCCCATCCGGCGACACAACTGTAGCGATCCGATCGCTGCTCAGCGCTGTTACAGATGTGTTAACACGATAAGGTACCTTCATGCGCTCCAGCTCTTCAATGAAGCGCCATGCATATTCCGGGCCGGAAAGCGATGCGCCAAAGCGCATAAGTCCAAATCCATCGTGAATACACTGTCGCAAAATGCCGCCCAACTGCTTCTCCCTTTCAAGAAGAAGAATATTTTTAACACCAGCTCCATACAAACTGGTGGCCGCCGCAAGCCCTGCTGGACCTCCGCCAATTATCAGTACATCACAACTCTGCATTTAGTCCCTCACCCTTCCAACAAACAAATATGAGCCTTGTCGTCCATACTGCACTGCCTCAAGTGGGATGTTCAGCTCCTCGGCTATCATGGATACAATTCTCATCTGGCAGTATCCACCCTGACATCGTCCCATCATGGAGCGTGTTCTATACTTGACACTGGTAAGGGTGTCTGCACCCAGTGGGTTGTGAATGGCCTGCATAATCTCTGCTTTGGTGATTTTTTCGCAACGGCAGATTATTTCACCATAATCAGGATTCTCGCGAACATAACGCTGCTGTTCCTCCAAAGCAAGAGTAGAAAATCGAGTGATTCCTTTACGAGTCGGATCAAACTGCGTGTTTTGCTCCGGATGCTCCTTATCCACCAGAATCTTGACTGCCCTTCGAGCCAATGGCAACGCCGACGTAAGAGCGGGAGAATCCATATTTACCATATGGATAACATTGGGCGCAACGCTTTCATCGTGTAGAATCTCGAAATCATACAGCAGTACGCCGTCTTTATACCATTTGGGGCAGTTACCGGAGTAGTTGCGAATATAATCAGAGCGGAAGATATGCGGCCAGACGATGCTGGCGCTCTTTGCCAGATAGCGAATGGTCTCCTCGTCTACTCCGTAGTTGTACAAATCCGTGGTTTCGTCGCCTGTTGGCCCCACAATTACATTTCCGTCAGTAGTCGGTGTCACATGCACGCCCATATATCGGTTGTTGGGTACTGGATAAATTGGCAATTTCAGCTTGTCACCAGTGTTTTTATCGAGTATAATATAAGCACCACGGCCTCCTGTGTTTTCATAGCCGAGAAAGCCGGTCATTTCTGCGATTTTTGCACCGCCCATTGCTGCGGCGTTGATAATCCATTTAGCGGCAAAGTTACCTTTTGTGGTTTGTACCTGATAGAGCCGATCTCCGTCGCGTAAAATACCCGTCACCATATGGTTTAGGAAATATTTGGCCCCGTTTTGTACTGCATTTTCTGCTAAACCGATTACATACTGGAAGGGATCCATAATTCCGCTGTGAGGCGAATATAGGGCGAATTTCCCGCCGGAATGCGGTTCTATTTCGTCAATCTCCGCACGATCAATCAATCTTAAGTCCGGGCAGCCGATTTTCCGGCCTTGTTCAAGAGTTTTTTCAAGGTTTTTATAATCCTCATCAGTATTGCCGACCAGCAACTTGCCCGTGCGGTGAAACGGCACATCTAGATCTCTCGCGACCTGATCGAATTCCAGGTTCCCTTCTAGGCAACATTCCGCCTTTAAAGAATCGGCGTTGTAAGCAAATCCGCCGTGGAGAACTGCGGAGTTTCTGCCGCTTGTCTCAAAGCATACGTCCCTGTTCTTTTCCAAAACTGCGATGGAAAGACGATATCTAGCAAGCTCCCGCGCTATGGCGCTCCCGACTACTCCTCCGCCAACAATAATCACATCAAATTTTTGCATATGCTATTACCCCTTGAAATGCATACATTATTATTAACAAAATCGCCTATCAACGTTTTTTTGAGATGCACCTATTATATGCATCCTTCAAATATACTTTATTATCTCATGCTTTATTGCATAATTCCAACAGGTGTCCTTCACCTCTGAATTACAGCACTAAAAGCAGAAGTGGAGTGAGAACATGCCGGAGCTGTCCAGCTTTTCTGATCTGAGTAAATATGTAATCATCCCCAAAATAACTGTCGTGAGCCTCCGCCAGGATTTCACAGGCTGGAAAGCCCGAAGAACTATGCAGGAGCATCAGCTGGTTCTGCTGACAAAGGGAAAGGGCATTATCGATATAGACCACCAGAAACATCTGGCGCACACAGGAGATCTACTTTATCTTCCATGCGGCTCTACTTACTGGAAGCTAGCTCCAAAGGATTGCGATAATCTTGAACTGATGCTCGTGCAATTTTCTTATGCTCTGCTGGAAAACTATACAGCTAAATGGCTCTTTGACGATGAAAAAAACTTCGCTGTTATTGTGAACCCTGACTTTGCGTGGCATATTTATTATGACAACAATACCCTACCGTTTCCTCCGGTGCAGACATTATCCAACTTTTGTTTGGTCAAGACTATTTTTGAGAAGCTTTTAGCCTTGGAGCTGCGTCCCACAGTCGCTTACCGGTGGGAACAGCAATACCTGCTCTCTCAACTTATCTACGAAATTATTAAAAATGTTTTCTTCCGCAAGAATAGCGATAAAATAAATACAATTAATCAAGTGTTAGATTATATCCGCCAGAATTATCAAAATAGCATTTGCCTTGACGATTTGATAATACAGGCAAACAGTAACGTCAGCAAGCGTCACTTTATCAGTTTTTTTCAACAGTATACAAGCTACACCCCCATTGACTATCTGAACAATTTTCGAATCGAGCGGGCCAAGACGCTTCTCACGTCAACTAATATGCAAATCAGCGCTATATCTCAAGAAGTAGGTTTTCAGGATGAGTTCTATTTCTCTCGCATGTTCAAAAAAAGGGTCGGGATTGCTCCGTCTAAATATCGTAAAATACTTCTTGCAAAATAACCAAATAAGCGCCGCTCAGACGACTGTCACACTCAACAATGCGTGAGACAGTCGTTTTCGCGGTGAGGGAGATTGGACGCTATGTCATCCCTATGTAATTGTCTTTACAGCACACCGAACTCGGAATATACTCTGTCGATGTCCATTCCATCCGCCAAAGCCTTGCGCTGCTCGTTTTCTTTCGTGTGAATCTCCTCCACCCGAAGCAGAACCTCGTCAATGACTTCCTTGGGGATGATTTGGGCGCCGTCATTATCAGCAAAAACATAATCTCCAGGAAACACCTGGACATAGTAGGTCAAATGGCCAGGCAACATAATTGGCACATTGACATCCGTCACAATCCATCCGCCAAAGGCGTTAGGAGCCGTGCCAAATGAGAACATGGGGAAGTCAGGCATTTTCAGCACATACTGGGTGTCACGGCAGTTGCCTGCAATAAGCATTCCACGACAGCCGTGAGAATAAGCCAACTGGCAACTCATTTCGCCAAAGTGGGCAGGCTGCATATCACCGCCGCAGTCAAAGCACAGTATGGAGCCAGGCTCGCTTTCAGCAACACAGCGCATCATGCGCTTCTGGGGATGCTCGGTACCGTTGAGCTTGTCTTCAACATAGGAGCTACTTTCACCGCCAGGGCCAAGGGAGCTGTCAATTACAACCGTGTGAAGCTTAACGGGGAGAGCACGTCCAACAAGTACCATTCCCTGGCGCAGGGCCTTGAACTGCTGTGAAAGAACCGTGTTGCAGATTCCCAATGCCCACAGAGCATCAGATACATTACCGCCATAACCAGCGGTGCGGAAGCGCTCAATGCGTTCGGTGTCGGTTATATCCAGCTTGCGAATCTGGGACTCCGGGATCTTCAGGGCAGGCATTACTCTTTTGTCCATACTTACATCAATCATTTTTTTTAACCCCTTTAATTTTTTTTGCAAGAGAGGAATTAGCAGACGCCTTATCTGCATAGAAACAGGACACGAAATGGCCGGGCTCAACCTCGGTTAACTTCGGAGACTCTGTTTTGCAACGCTCTGAGGCCATCCAGCAACGCGGAGCAAACCGACACCCGACACCCGGATTAATAGGGCTTGGAACATCACCCTGCAAGACGATGCGCTCCACCTTTTTCCCTACGCTAACTTGGGGAACAGCAGAAAGAAGCGCCAGAGAATATGGGTGCATCGTGTTGGCAAACATTGTTTTTGTGTCTGCCTGTTCCACAATTTCCCCTAAATACATAACTGCGATGCGATCAGAGATGTGCTTAACAACGCTGAGGTCATGAGAGATAAACAGATAACTTAGCCCCAACTCTTTCTGCAAATCCATAAGCAGATTGATAACTTTGGCTTGAACCGATACGTCCAACGATGACACCGGTTCGTCACAAACTATGAAATCCGCCGATAGCGAAAGGGCACGTGCGATTCCCACAACCTGGCGCATACCGCCATCCAACTCGTGGGGAAAATAGTCCAATATGCCGTGGGAAATGCTGACTCTGTCGCACAGTTCGCGGACAAGCATCTCCTGCTCTTCCTTTGATTTTCCGATTTTCTGAATCTGATAGGATTCCCCGAGAATGCTGCGGATGGTTTTCCTTGGATTCAAAGATGAGTATGGATCTTGAAAGATAATCTGCATTTTCTTGCAGAGTTCAGTTTTCTCCTCGCGGCTGGATTCATAGATATTCTTGCCTCGGTATAAAAGCTTTCCTTCTGTGGGATCCAGAAGGCGCATTACAAGATTGCCTATTGTACTCTTGCCACAGCCACTCTCCCCAACAAGTCCGAATGTTTCACCTTCGTTAATGGTGAAGCTTACATCGTCAACCGCATGAAGCTCCCCTCTGCCCTTGATTTTAAAATACTTTTTCAGGTTTTGGGCTTGCACCAATGGGCTACTCATATAATTTACCTCCCTTTGCATAGCACTCTACGGAATGATTCTCCGAAATCTTCGTCATAGGAGGCTGGGAATTCTTGCAGCAGTCCATGCAACGTTCACAACGTGGATGAAACCGACAGCCCTCAGGCAGTTGTCGCGGATCTGCAATATTGCCGGGAATGGCGGTCAATCGCTCCTTTTCGTCATCCAAACCGGGAAGCGCGCCTAACAGTCCCTGAGTATAAGGGTGCAACGGATTTGTGAACACTTCCGCCACTGTACCATACTCAATGATTCTGCCCGCATACATAACCGCCACCTTTTCACATAGCTCAGAAATAATCCCCAGATTGTGAGTAATCATCAGCAGCGATGTTTTGTATTCCATCTGGAGTGATTTCATAATCTCCAGTATCTGAGCCTGGATTGTAACATCCAGCGCGGTGGTCGGCTCGTCAGCAATCAGCAACTCCGGATTGCACGCAAGACCAGCGGCAATGCCGACACGCTGTCTCATGCCGCCGCTGAACTGGCTGGGGTAGTCTGCTACACGGAATTTAGGGATTCCCACCAATTCGAGCAGTTCCCCGGCCCGCAACATGGCCTCTCTTTTATTCATTCCCTTATGGGTTCGTAAAACCATAGCAATTTGTTCTCCCACAGAGAAAACCGGATTAAGGGCGGTTAGTGGGTTTTGAAATATCATGGAGATTTTGCCGCCCCGCATATCAAGTAGCTCATGCTCTTTCATTTTGTAAACATCTATCCCTTTGTAGGTGATGTTTCCCTGAAAATCAGCCGTATCTGCCAGCAACTTGAGAATAGCAAGTGCCGTTGTTGTTTTACCTGCACCGGTTTCGCCTACAAGCCCAAGGGATTCGCCTTTATGGATCTTCAGCGATATGCCGTTGAGAGCATGAACGGTTGCTCTCTCTGTTTTAAACTTAACATATACATCTTCAATGCGCAACAATTCTTCCATGTACATCTCTCCATTAGCTAATTCGTTTCGGATCCAGCACGTCCCGCAAACCGTCACCCAGGAAATTGAATGCCAGTACTGTAAGCATAAGCGCAATGCCCGGAACAAGAACCAACCAAGGATTGACCATCAGGAATGTGCGCCCGTTTGAAATCATATTGCCCCAGGATGGTGTCGGCGGCTGAATGCCCAAGCTAAGGAAACTGAGTGCCGCTTCGACAAGAATAGTCTGTCCTACCTTCTGGCTCCCAATAATAATTAAATTTGTCGTGACGTTGGGGAAAATCTGTCGAAACATGATATGTAGGTGCCCTGCCCCCAAAACCCGAGATGCGTGTATGAACTCCTGATTTTTTATAACTCTTACATTATTTCGGATAACCTTGCAGTAGTTGACCCATCCGGAAAAGACCAGCACAGCGATCAGGTTGGATATTTTAGAGCCAAGCACAGCCATAATGGCAATAGCCAGAATTAGGTTCGGAATCGCCAAAAACACATCACAAATACGCATGATTATTGTGTCGACAGCTTTGCCAAAATAACCTGCGACAATGCCCAGCACTGTGCCGATAATTGCCTGAAGAACCACCACGACAAACGCAATGCTCAATGAGTAGCGGCCACCTATTAAAAGGCGTGTCATTACGTCTCGCCCCATTTGGTCTGTTCCGAATACATGACCGTATAGGCCATTGGAGAACCCCTCCGGCTTCAATAGCTTTTCGCCAAGGGTATTTGCTTCAGCGTCAAACTGAACAAATAGCGGGGAGGTGAAGCATAATATCACAATTACTATTGCGAGTATTCCGCCGACCATAAAAAATGGATTTCGTTTCATACGATTGAGTAATATTTTATTTCCCATACACACACTCCTTATTCCAATATGATTCGAGGATCAATAAAGGAGTTAATTATATCCACGATCAAATTGATTATCGTGAACACAGTTGCGGAAATCAGAAGAAGTGACTGAACCAGAGCGTAATCGCGATTGGAAACTGCCTGTGTGATCAAATGACCGATGCCCGGCCATGCATAAACAGTCTCAACGATAACTGTTCCGGCAAGGAATCCAGCGACTTGAAGTCCTACTAGTGTAACAACCGGTATTAATGCGTTCTTAAACGCATACTTCCGGTATACAACCGACCGCTTAATTCCTTTAGCATATGTGGATGTGATATAGTCTTCGCCTAATGCATCAATCATGCCCGATCGCGATATTCGAGTTATTTCAGCCGCCATCGGATATGCAAGGGTAACCATTGGCAATATTATGTGTAGCAAACCGCCGCTCCCCATGGCGGGCAGCCATCCCAACCAAACAGAGAAAATATAAACGTTAAGAACTGCTAACCACACCGGCGACATTGATTGACCAAGCAATGCAAAAAATACAGCGAAAAAATCAATAGCGGTTCCTCTCTTTGCACCAGCTATGATACCGAGAGGTATACTGATGAGACAACCGCAGATGACAGTGGCTAATGTCAGCTTTCCTGTGGAGATAAGCCGGGACGGGATAATATCCGATACCGGTACTCTGTAAGTTGTGGAAAACCCCAAATCGCCACGGAATATGCCCGTTATGTATTGGATATACTGCATCGGGAGCGACTTATCCAACCCCAGTTTGATTTCCATTTCATGGATTTGTTCTTCAGTAGCGGTATCAGGCAACATCATTTGTGCGGGGTTGCCGGGTGCAATGCGTATAAGCATGAATGCGAAAACTGTCACGCAGAAGAGCACCAGAATTGATTGCAACAGCCGCCCGCCTATATATCGGAACAAACGATTTCCCCCTTCCATGGTATTTTACTTCTAAGGACCTCTTAAAGGCTAATGAAGGCACATGTGAATCGCTATAAATCCACTTCGATTGAGGATTGTTATCGAGTTCTAAGTGTTTGCTTTGAAACAGCACTGCGACTTCTCAAAAGGTAAGCCGCAGTGCTGTTTCAAACTGAAATCATAAATATCTCGGTTGATTACGGCACAAGGGCAGGATCGTAAGTTACATACTTAATGCGGAAGTTACCATCACGAAACAGATCGATACCGGTTACACCATGATCAAAGGGCTCAATCAAATTCATCTGAACGATTGCGCTATGGGGACCCGCTTCCTCTCTCATAATCCATTGGCACTGCTTGATGTAATCGTTGCGCTTGGTTGTGTCCATCTCAACCTTGATTTTCTCAATCAATGCGTTCAATTCATCGTTCACATAGTGGGATTTATGGGCATCGTTGAGTATTCGCAGATTCAGTACCTGGCAAGGATCGCCGCCATTGTGCATGTTACCGACATAGAACAGATCATAATTGCCGCTTCTGCGCATATCCAACATAGTGGAAGGTTCGGTGATGAGGATGTCGGTGTTGAATCCAACGGCATTCATGTTCTCAGAGATGGCAAGCAGAGTCTCTTCGGCCTTCTTTGTGCTGGTGTTAGAAACGATGGTCAGCTTGCGTCCATCATAGGAACTGTTGGCAAGAAGCTCTTTCGCCTGCTCGGGGTCATAGGTATAAGGGGGCATAGAGGCGTCAAAACCCACGCATGTATCATTGATGATGCTGACAGGAACCTTTCCGGCACCGCCAAGGATTTCGTTGAGGATAGCCTCCCGATCTACGCAGTATTCAAACGCTCGGCGGACATCAATGTCGTGGAATACGCTGTCTTCAGAACATTGAAGACCGATATAGTTATACATGCCAGATTCAACATTGATCATGTTGATTCTTGACTCGGTTCCTTCATACAAAGAGAGCAGATCCTCATCAATGCCACCAGTCTTGAGATTAACTTGAATATCACCAGCCAAGTGAGCGGCGATGGCTGTGGAAAGTTCGGTCAGGTGGCGGATGTAAAGCTCGTCATAGTAGGAATCATAGTTTGCTTTGTCCCAATATTCCTCATTTTTGATGAAGTGGGTGAACTGACCATCCTGCCACTCCTGGAAGATCCAGGGGCCCGTCCCATACATCAACTGCTTATGGAACAGATCATCACCATGCTCTGCATAAGCTTCGTCGGGGATAATCGGGGTGCTGGAGAACGCAATCAACGCCATAGAATTCGGTTCGCTGAATGTAAATTGAACGGTATAGTCGTCAATCGTTTCGCACTTTTCCAGTAAGCTCCAGTGCTCAATGGAACTCTGGAGTTCGTTGCGGCGGCTAAGCAAACGGTCAAAAGTACACTGAACATCGGCAGCATTAAAATCTTCGCCATTATGGAATTTGATGCCCTTGCGAAGCTTGAATGTCCAAACAAGGCCCTCCGAGTCATGTTCCCAGCTTTCGGCCAGCAACGGCTCATAGTTGCCCATACGGTCATCAAGAATTAATGCTTCCATACATGTGGTCCAAACTATGTATCCGGGCAGGTTGCTCTGGTCATGAGGATCCAGCTGAACCAGATTTTCATTGAGCGCAATATTGATAATTTTGCTGGGGCCGCTTATATTGGTCTGCTCCGGCGGCTTTCCCGATGCACCATCACTGTCATTCCCGCTTGAGCCACATCCGGTGAGAGCCATTATTGCCAGAACAAATGCCAATAGAATGGAAATCCGCTTTTTTGCTTTCATCTTGCTTCTCCTTTACATAATATAAATATTGATTCCGGAAATATAACAGAAATCAGAAAAAACATATAGTATTTGACTACATTGAAGAAAAAATTTATTAACTCTGTCGGCTTCTAACAAGATATTATCACTTTTATCATTTCAAGTACATGAATATTTGAGAAGAAAATGGACAATATTTACTTGTATTTGCGAACAATTTCCCCCTGAGCTTCGTTCGCCACAAAATCCCGGCGGTTATTTGCGCCATGGGTGCCGGCAGGGATTTTATATATATATTTGCCTCCTACCTGGGAAAAATACCCCTCACCTTTTACCCCTCGATTCGCCTTCTTCCTCGCCATTTTCTTCTCTCTCCTTCCAAACTCTGTTTCGAATAGCAACAATGGATTTCATTTTTGGATTTTTCAAAAACCATTAACGCTATCAAAGTCAAAAAGGCAGTGGATATGGTGGCGGTTTTTGTGCAAATCATAGAATTTGATGAATTTTCAGCCAAAATCCGTCTTTTTAACAGAAAATTCTGACGCGTCGATGGAATTTTGGAAACTCGGTGTGTTATACATTGTTGCTATCATAAAAAAATAGCGTTCATTTCAGTACAAGTGAGTACAATTAGAGGTTCCTGCTATTTAACGGTAAGTGCTTAATAACCACCCGCGTATAACAAAAAACCGGGGTCCTCGTTAGAGGACCCCGGCAGAGTGATCGGCCGCGGGTAAGGTGCAGACTCTATGCATTGCAGAACTCCAAGGCATGAAAGCATCCAGATATTCCTGTTTAGGATTTTTTCCGAGGTAGGGCAGTTCCGTGAGCGTCCGTTCCAAATAGCGGTAAGGATCCAAGCCGTTGGCCTTGGCAGTTTCCACAAGCGTGTACACGATGGCGCTGGAATCGGCACCCTTAGGTGAATCACAGAACAGCCACCCTTTGCGGCCCACAACAAACGGACGGATAGCGTTTTCCGCGAAATTGTTCGAAATATCTACTTCGCCGTGGTCTAGAAAAGCGTTTAGATAAGGCTTTTGGTTTTTGGCGTAAGTCACTGCCTCCGCAAGCTTGCTTCCGGGGACGGGTTCCAGCTTTTCAAGCCACCACCAATAAGCGTCAAGCAAAGGCTCCACCTTTACCTGACGCGCTGTTTTCCGTGCTCCATCACTCATTTCGGAGAATTTTCTCTCCAGAGCGAAGAGCTTATTAATCGGGGTCTTGGAAAACGCATATTGCTTTTCTCCTCTCAAAGTATATGGTACTCCCGCAGGCTTTTCAGGAAAACATCCAGCAGGCTATCGACATACCGGCGCATAACAAGAACCAGTTTTGTGATCTCCATTCCCAGCCATGCCAGCACCCCTTGCGGAGTCAGCACCCCGCAGAGGATCGCTGTCAGAGCGCCCACTATCAACAGAATCAGCAAAACCCATACGGCGGCATACCAGCCGTGTCCCAGCTTTGCGCGCACGATCCACCAGCCACCCCGGTTCGATTTTTTCAGATTGCATTTTTCGCACGCCGCCGTCAGGTTCTTTTCGCTATTGATCCCCTCTTTCGGCACAAGCCATCGGTACAGCGGCTGCCGGTTTGCGAGATCAATGGAAATGATATGATCAACCTGCATCCTGTCTTTTTTCACAAAACGGCCGCAATACGGGCACATATACCACTGTCCACGCCAGCCGGGATGCTCTGCGATATAGCGGCTGCGATAGTCCTCAGACCGAACAAATTGTTCTTTTGTCATCGCCGGTGCTCCCTATTTTCCGATGATATGCTTTTCGGTGCTCCACCCGTGCGGCAGAGGCGTTGCACGCCGGGGAAGACTTTCAGGCATGTAGCTGGGCAAGGTTACAATGCCGTCTTTCAGCGTACCGTCCTCCGCAGCTTTCTCGTAACTCAGGCGCAGCTCGTGCATCCACTTGCCGTATTCCTCCGAATGGAATTGTGCCCATACCTGTATTTTGCCGTAGGACAGTCCTGCTTTCCACGCAAGCATATTCAGTGCCGCCGACCAGTAGCTGATGGGCACACCGTCCTTCTTCTTTTCTGCGGTGACGCCTCCTTGCGTTGTTTTTTCTCTCATTTTGCGCATCTCCATTTTTGTTAAAAATCTTTTGTAGGACGCCGCCGACTGCTGCTGACGCATTACCTTCCGGCATTCCGGGCAGCGCATGGTGTTGTTGGTCGGGGCAATAAATTCTCGGCCACACAGTTTACAGGTACGGATAAAAGTCTTTTCGGATGTATCTTTTTCGGGCTTGGACATCAAGCCGCTCAGGTTCACCATAGATTCCATAACAGTTTTTGCGCCGCCAAACGGCGTTTCCCTCCTTGCAACAATTTTTCATGTGTCCAATACGGCACTCTTTAAAATGGGTATACTTAAATAAGCAGGTCTGTCAGGGCGTTTGCGTCACAGCCCCAAAGCACTGCTCCCAGCACAGACAATGCCCGCCCCTTTTCCCGTGAAAAGGAAGCGGCGGACATACATACTTCCCGCGCCAGCTCGGCATCCGTTTTCTGGTCGCTGCCGTCGGATGTCAGCGCGTCCAGCACCGTGTAAATGTCGCCCCGGCTACCCGGAAAATCTTTCGTCATCTCCACTGCGCCACGGATAAGCTTGACGTATTCCGCCACCAAAACCGATTGCTCCCGGCGCTGTTCGATATACCGGTTTTCGCGGGCGCCAAGCAGCTTTTGCCCGTCGGCGCAGTACCCGCGCACGATCCTTGCGTATTCCCGCAACAGCAAATCCGTGTTGTGGTACAGCACGGCAAGCTCTGCCGTTTTGGGGCCGGTGTCCGGCATCAGGCCGCTCATTAAAGTCCGAATCTGCTCACCGGAATGCGCGGCTACCGCTTCGATGATTTCCGGATAGTAGGTCTTGATTGTGTGCGTCGAGATTTCTTCCTGCCCAGCCACGCCGTCATCCTCGCCCAGCAGCAGCATCGCGAGCCGGGGCCGCGCCATGTTTTTCCGTGTTGACTTTCTGTACACGCTCTCCAGCACCGCCTTGAAAATCGCATCGGTAAATTCCTGGCAGCGTTCAAAGAACTCACGGCGCACCTGCAGGCGCATCTCTGGCTTTTCACCCGTCAGCCGCACCAGCATCGACTGCATCCCGACCAGACGGCAGAAATCGCCCTGCGCCGCTTCTTCGGGCAGCGCGGCGATCACGGCTTCGATCTCCCGCGCTTTCAACAGCCACTTGATGGCCGGATAGATCATAACGGCTTTCGCGGCAACGGCGATGTCGCCGCCCTTTTCCATTGCCATGTTGGCATAGCGGGTGATGACCCTTGTCCTGTCCGAGCCGTCAAAACTGATAAACGTCCTGTGGAAATACACTGTCCCCTCCTCCGAAAAAACAGCTTTTGCCAATGCCTTGAAGCAGCATTCCAAGCCGTCAGGCAATTTTTCCTGTCCCGTCATTTGGCGAAACCTCCTGATTCTCAAGATAGCGGTATGCCTCGCTGCGAACGAGCTTCTGCAGCAGCGAATTTCCCATATTGCGCAGCCGGCACCCGTTGTCACGGCACTGCCTTATGATTTGAGTGCAGACATCGCTGTTCCGTGACTGCTGCCGGCCCCCATCCATCCTTGCCTCTGCCTGCGCGCGTATATCCTCCCAAAAATCTTGATCGCTTGTGTACACCATGATTTCAACGCGATACAGTTTTCGCCTTTGGCCGCTGCTGTCGGGGATCCCGTTTTGCAGCAGTTCTGCCAGCAACAGCAGCTTCTCTCTTGTCAGCTGGCGCGCCGTGGTATCACGTACCACCTTACTGATGGTCGCCTGACCGTCTCCCGGCAGCATGGCCTCGCAGCGAATGACGCCTGTCCCATCGGCCCTCCGGTATGCGGATTCCATATAGATCAAAACTGGCATCTCTTTCCATCCTTTCTCATCACTTGCAATTTGCGTTGCGGTGTGATAAAATATATCGTGGTTTTGTAGACGGTTTTTTCGGATATTTCAATTCACGCCCCTACACGAGGGTCAGCCGATAAGACAACACGCAAAGGAGACATTGCTTTGAAGGACGAAAAATACAACGCGCTGAAGGCCAAACAAGATGAAATGGTGTGCTGGAGCGAGGCCACGGCCGATGCGGTACGCGCCAAGATGGAGAGCGTCCGATTGAGCAACAATTTCAGCCTGCCGGATTTCAGCGAGCTGCTTGGCCTTCCCTATGAATCAACGTATCAAAATATTGTTGTTCGGGATCGCGGCATTCTCTCCTTGGATCTGTATCTCCGTTTCTGCTACCTTTTCGGGTACGATATTGAGGCCGTAACGACGCTTCCGCCGCGCCAGAGCGCGCTCGACCGCGCCATCTATGAGCTGGCCGCGTTGTTTTCGAGCTGTACATTGGCCGGGCTTTACGAGCTGGCGAACAGTACGGAGCGGCTGAAGAAAATTCCCCCTGAAACACGCCGCAAGCTCGCCTATGCCCTGCGAAATCTCGGACGGATTGTGGATTTGGATGACGATGAAGTGCTTGTCGAAAAATCAGAATAGACCCGTATATCAACCGCAGCTTTGGCTGCGGTTTTTTTAACCGAATCGGTCGGCAAAGGCCAGCGCGCTGTTGATGACGTCCTCCGGCAGATCGTATTCCGCCAGTCTGGTTACGGCGGTTTCCTTTTTCGCCGTCTTCTGCTGTGGTTCTTTCTCCTCCCGGACTTCTTCCGTCTGCGCGCAGACGCTTTCAGCGCCACTGTACCCCGTGTCTCTCAAGGCTTTCACGACGGCCCCATACATGAGTGCGGACAATTTTTCGTCGCTTACAGCGGCATTTCCGCCGTCCTCAGCGCTATTTGCACGGCCCATCAGCAGGCAGATCGCTTTTACGACGATGGGCGTGCGCTTTCCGTAGCCTGCGCTTTTGAGCAGATTGCAGACCATGCGCTGCGTTTCGTCGCTGCAATCGAACGTCAGCGGGATGCGCGCTACATCCGGTTTCTTTCCGACATTTTCCATCAGCCGGCCTCGTCATGGTTCATACGCGCCTTTGCGAGCAGTTGATACCCGATAGCGTTTGCACGCACATCTTCAACGTGCAGGTATTCCGGGCTGCCCAACTCGCTTACGATGACGTCTTTCATCAATGCCGACCCGCCGCCGATCAGGATGGGATAGGCAATGTCCAGATCGACGCCCTTTTCCCGCAGGGACGAAATCAGCGTCCGGGCATAGCTGCTCGCTGCCTCAAAGGCAGCGTTGCGGATGGCGTCGCCCGGATCGAGGGTCCCTCGCAGGATGGCGTCCACCATGTAATCGTCCAACTCGCGCCGGTGCCGGTTACGGACAACGCGCTGCACCTGATCGAACATACGGATGACGCCTGCGTTAAAGGATTCGCAGAAATCCAGATCCGGCTCCCCGCCCTTTTTCAGCATCACCACGTCGGTCGTGTAGCCGCCAATGTCGATGATATAGCTGCGCGTCTTGTCCCTGATTTTGCCGAGGTACGGCACCACGGCGGCATAGCCCTGCGGGAAGACCTCCACGCGCGCCACGCGCAGGTCATAATGCGTCCCGTTGTATGTGAACTCGATGCGCTGGCCGCCGCGCCCAAAGTATTTCAGATACTTTGGCTTCAACTCCTGCAGATGGGTGGGCGGCAAGCCCAAGGCAAGGCAGATGTCTTTCCTGTATGCCGGCTTCGGGCCGTCCTGCGCCGCAATCTCTTTCGCAGCGGCAAAAAGTGTCAGGATGTAGAAATCCTCTGTCTCCGTCTTGTCGAACATGGTCGGGATTCGCTTTTCGGTCAGGGAGTAATATTTCCCGTCGTACCGCAGCGTTTCCACCGACAGCGGCGGCGCGCTCGTTCCGTGGCAGATCAGCCCGGAGTTGAAGGGCTGTGTGTTCGGGGTTTTGATGTTCTTGTTTCCGGTGTCCACAGAGATGATCGTCAGGCTCATTGTTACTCCTCCTTATTTCCCGCTGTATTGATTTTCACTTTCAGGCTGCCGCACATCGGGCAGCAATACAGGTTTCCAATGTGTTTTTGCCCGGCATGGCCCGCTTGGACTGTCGTGCCGTCATCCGCCGCGAAGATTCCGCCAAGCATATACATGGCCGGGCGCATGGCGGCGCCGCATTCCGTGCAGCAGTACACTCTCGCCTGTTTTGCCTCGGTCGCGCTCTCCGACGTCGGCTCATGGACTAAGGCGGGCGTTTCGTTGTGCTGCTTCACGGTCTTGGCAGACGGTCCGGCTCCCGGCTCCTTTTCTCTGCTGCCGGCCTTTGCACGCCCGATTCTCTGAAAAATATCCGCTACCGCATCACGATTCAAGTGTTATCACCTCCCGATTCCATTCTCTCCCAAAACGTTCCGGCGCTTTCTTTCTCTCCATACCTTCATTGTCTGAGCTTTGCACAGAAAGGCAAGATATTTTTTCGTCCGTTGAAATGCTTTTGGTTTGCAAAGATATTTTATCGCTTTTCCCCGTTTCGCTCATTAGGTCAGAGCCTCACAGATAGGCGCGTGTATATGGTTTTTGCGCACGCGGGTAAAAATGCGCAAAAAAATACAGGCAGCTCCGAAAAGCTACCTGTGAAATGAAGTACCTTATCACATCAAAAATCAAGGACTGATAATGGATAGGAGATTTGATGAGTGGTCGTCTGCTCAATTATAATTTTAATCGTTTACATTAGCCGCGCTCCTACCCTCGTAACACACCGAGCCCATAAACCGTTGATTTATAAGGATTTTTTGCTCCCGCTTACATTAGTCGTGTCCTGATACATAGCTGCGGCTGATGTGCAGGATATCCGCCACCTGCTGCTGTGTCAGCGGCTGCGTGCCCGAAAGGCCGTAGCGCATGATGACGATCTGCCGTTCCCGGCCGGAGAGGCGGTTCACCACACGGTAGAGCGCCTCGGTCTCCTCCTTGCGCTCGTAGTCCTCGTGCACGTCGAAGGTATCGGCCACTACGTCGTTCAGTGTCAGGCTGTTCCCGTCCTTATCGCTGTCGATGGGCTCCTGAATAGACACGTCGTTCTGGCTTTTTTTACCCGCTCGGAACTGCATGAGCACCTCATTTTCAATGCAGCGCGCTGCATATGTGGCAAATCGTGCGCCTTTGGTATTGTCAAAGCTGTTCACCGCCTTGATAAGGCCGATGGTTCCGATGCTGATCAGGTCCTCCTGGTCTGTGGAAGAAGCGTAGTATTTTTTTACGATGTGCGCCACGAGGCGCAGATTGTGCCGGATGAGCTTATCCCGCGCCGCCATGTCGCCGTTCTTCATCGCCTCGAATGCTGCGATCTCGTCCCGCGCGGAAAGAGGCTTCGGGAAACTGCTGCTTTCCAGGTGCAGTGCGAAATATAAAATCTGGCTTGCGACAAAGCTGAATATGATACCAAACATCTGTATGCCCTCCTTGTATGCGATACTACATTGTATGGCAGGGGACACGGCGGCATGCCGCGGGACAGGCGCGTTCGCTATGTTTTGCCCATCGAAAAGCGGCCCGCATATTGCGGGCCGCTTGTGCTGCATTCAGATGTCTGTACGGTAGATCGTCTTTCCGTCCTTGACCGTCTCCAGAATACGGATATCACGAAGATGCATGGGAAGCGCCTTCAATGGGTCCTCCTCCAGGATCACCAAATCCGCCCGTTTTCCCGGACGCAGGCTTCCTTTGCTTCCTTCCTCAAAATACTGGTATGCCGCATTGATGGTCACGGCGCGCAGAGCATCCAGGACCGGAACGCGCTCCTGCGGCCCCAGCACCGTCCCCTGCTTTGTAACGCGGTTCACTGCGCACCATACAGTCTCCAGCATGTCCGGCTGGATAACGGGCGCATCCTGATGGAACGTATAACGGAGGCCCTGTGCGCCCGCAGAGGCCGCGGGGCTGATGCGCGCCGCGCGTTCCGGTCCGAGATTCTCGAGATGCACGTCGCCCCAATGGTATACATGAGCCACAAAAAAAGACGGTATCATCCCGTTCTGTGCCGCCCGGGACAGTTGGTCCGGCGCAAGCATCTGCGCATGGATGATAACGGGACGTATTGCCCGGCAAGGCTTACCGGACGCAGCGCGAGCCCTGAGGCGTTCCCCATACACGCGCAGATACTGTTCGCAGGCGGCGTCTCCGTTGCAATGCACCAGCAACTGCATATTTTCGTCCAGCGCTCGGTCCACATACCCGGCCAGTTCTTCGTTGCTCATACGCGGATAACCGCGATAATTTTCCTCTGCACCGCAGTACGGCTCCCGCAGCCACGCGGTGCGTGCCTGAGGTGAGCCGTCCAAAAAAGTTTTGTAGCCTCCCACCTTAAAACGGCCGCTGTACTGTCCGATGTGTTCGGACAGCGCCGTTCGCATGCCGTCCGCCTGTGTGATATCCAGATATCCCACCACGTCCAGCTTCAGCAGACCCGCCGCGCACAGCTGCCTGTACAGCGGTTCCATCGCCGGTATCATCATTCCTTCCTGCACCGTGGTGACGCCACGCCGCGCATAGCCGTCCTGCGCGCGCAGATATGCGCCCATCAGGTCCTCCGGCGCCGGCATTGGAACGCGGCTCTGGCAATTCAGAAAAGCGGTCTCTTCCATGTAGCCCGTCACCTTTCCGTCCGCGACCTCCATCATGCCGCCCTCCGGCACAGGTGTATCCGGCGTGATTCCCAGCCGTTCCAGCGCAAGCGTGTTCAAAACGCCCGTATGGCCGGACTGGTGAGCCATAATCACCGGATTGTCGGGAGCGGCACGGTCCAGCACTTCTCTGCGCGGCGGACGTTTTTCCCGAAGAACGTTATGGTCGAAACCCTGAGCGGCGACCCATTGCCCCTTTGAAATATGGTTATCGCGGATAAACGCCGCGATACGTTCTTCGATCTCGTCAAAGCTGACGGCCTCGCCCAGGGGCACCTGCAAAAGTGCGTTGGCACAGCCGGAAAAATGGCTGTGCGCGTCAATGAACGCCGGCATCAGCGTATGGCCTTTCAAATCGACCATCTCACAATCCCGTCCCGCCGCCGCGCGCACCTCTGCCTCGCTTCCCACGGCGCGGATCACGCCGTCCTCCACCAAAAGCGCCTGCGCATACAAAATGTCCTCCATTGTAAGCACAGTTCCGCCGTAATACATCCGCTTTGCCAAAGTGAGCACATCCTTTCCTTTTCGCACCCTACCGGCGCTTTATGATTTACTATACATCGAATAGTTTTCCAATTTTACTGTAAATCATGAATAATGCGTAAACAAGGCCCAGCCTTTTGTCCAAAGACAAAACAAAACGCACCGGAAGCATTTTCAGCTTCCGGTGCGTTTTTCTGGCGGAGAGTTAGGGATTTGAACCCTAGGTACCTTTAAAGGGTACACACGATTTCCAGTCGTGCGCCTTAGACCACTCAGCCAACTCTCCAAGCAAATGGTGCTTTACTATATTACCCAAATATCGGAAAATTGTCAAGTGTTTTTTTTGCCGTTCTGGATTTTTCTGCATTTTTGCGGGAGAAACGCTTACCGCATTCTGCTCCGGCGCTCCTGCCAGGCGATCTCACCTATGCGATCTGCGGCATATTCAAAAAAGCGCCGAAACGATTCGCAATAATAATTTTCCGTATCGTCCGCCCCGCCTGTCCAGTCGCGTCTGCATCCCCCATTGCACAGCGGCACCCATCTGCAGCTTGCACACCGGGACGGGCGAAGCCGCCCCTGCCGTAAAAATTCGGAAGCCGTCTCATCGTTCGCCAGTTGTTTCAGACTGTCTGTATGTACGTCGCCCATCCGCCATCGGTCCAGCACATAAAAATCGCAGGGATAAACACCTCCGTCCGCTTCCACGACAAAATAGCTGCCACAGCCGCCCGAAGCCGCACAGGTGCTTGCCGGCTCCCCCATTGCAAGATGAACATAGTCATCGAACAAGCGCACGCTGGTATAGTGTCCTTCCGCCCAGTCGCGGTACCATTGGTCAAACAACCCGCACAAAAAATCTCCATACAGTTTTGGCGTCAATGAATATACTGCGCGGCCCCGCTGTTCCTCCAAAGGGTCAAGACATGGAATAAACTGCAGATAGCGCACTCCCAGCTTTTTCATTGAGGCATATGTTTTCTGCGGATGCTTCGCGCATTGCCCCGTCACGACGCATAACAGGTTTGTCTCCACTTCAAATTTTTGCAGCAATGCCAGCGCCTTAGCCACACGCCCGTATGTGCCATCCCCTTTTGTGTCCACGCGGTAATGGTCGTGCAGCTCCCGATACCCGTCCACAGAGAGGCCCACCAGAAACTGGTTTTCCTTTAAAAAATGCGTCCATTCCTCATTCAGCGCCATGCCGTTTGTCTGAAGCGCATAACTCACCTGCCGGTCCAGCGGCCGGAACGCGCTTACCATCGCTACGAAATCCCGAAAAAAGTCCAGCCCGGCCACCGTAGGCTCGCCGCCCTGAAACGCAAAACTCACCGCTCCGTGCTCATCCGCTGCTGCAAAAGCTGCTTCAATTAAAGCCCCGGCGGTTTCACGGGACATCACGCCCATGCTCTTCACTTCCCTGTTGTCCGAAACATCCGCATAAAAACAATAACGGCATCTCAGATTACACAGGCTGGAGGCGGGTTTGATCAAAAGATTGACGTTCTTCACCGCGCATTCTCGCTCCTCTCTTATCGTGCGAACTCAAAACACCCCGGAAACCAGTATAGCAAATCGCTGTTTCATACACAACAAGAACGGCCTCATCATACATTTTCCGAGTTATCTGCCTGAGAAAATCAATTTTGCATTTTGACTTGCTGCTCCTGAATCAGAGGATAGCGCACCAACCCCGTACTGGCCAGGGCTTCATGGTGCATATCCACAGCAGTGATCTGACGGTTTTCATAAGTCGTATAATAATAAATGCCTTTGCTTGCATTGCAGCAGGAAGTATAAAGCGTTATTTCATATTTTCCATCTCCCACATCGCAGCAGCCGCGCTGCTGCTCGACCGAGCCGAGAATGTGGAAAAACTGGCTGACGCTCTCCTTTTCCGTACAGCCGGAAACGGAATTCATCCTAGTGAAAGCGGCCCGGACAAAACGGGACTGAGAGGATAAATCGCCCGGCAGCCCGAGCCCGCCCATCCCGCGGCTGTATGCGGATAACGGCAATTCGGAAGAAAATAAATTTTCCGGTGTTTTCGGAGACAGACGCATATAATTGTTAAGCCCAAACATTTGTTGTTCAAAAGGAGGGTTGTTGGTGAGGACGCCAACCGGATTTTCATAAATCCTGAGCCCCTCCCGAACCGATTCGACCGTAATGGCCCCTTCCCGGTCGGCGATCAGCCAATGAAGCTGTGCTGCCGGCATCTGCTCATTGAACGGAAGTCCCACAAGATTGGCTTTTGCAAGGAGCGCGCCGGCCTCCTTCACAGTGGCGCACTGTCCCAGGACCCAAGGAATAAACTCGAATACAGCGATATTATCCTTTCCTTTCGCCGGAGACGCCGCATAACAAGCATTCCCCACGAAGTTCAGCCCTGCCATGCCCAGCCCTTTTTCGTTGACCGCGTCGTAATACAGCGGATACTCCTGTGCAACACAAGCCATACCGATAACAGCAAAATGGTGCGGCATCCCCGCCATATACCGAAAAGGAAACGGCTCGTTGCGCGGCGTTATTACGACTTCTTCCCCATACGAAAATTCGTAGTCTAATGTGCGTCCAAAATAAAAATCCTTCGTTTTATAGGTCGCTGCCGTACACATGTGTTATCCTCCTGCTGCAAAAGTTGGGTTTTTCCGCGATAACTGCCATGCCTCAAACCTGTTCGCGCTTCAGGGCCCATTTTTGGGGTATTTTCAAAAACTTTCCATTTCCAGCGCCGCATTTCTGCCGAAAACTCTGCTGCTTTTGAGGCACCAAATTCTTTACCTTTATATTTTACAATATCTGTCCTGTTTTTGCACGCGGACGATAAATATTTTTTCATATGCTATTTTTTTATCCATCTGCTTTTCCTCGCTCAGATTATGCGGCCCCCATCGCCTGCGACAGTAATTCTTTGTCTTTTGCCGCATTTCTATTTTTTAATCGTAAGTCATACGGCGGGTTTCTCAACAATTCTATATGACAGCCCGTCAAGAAAAAATAATGATGAATATCGGCCCCGACGCCGGTGCATGCCTACATCCGTTCATCCACCGCCATAAGTTTATGGCTCAGGAACTCGTTGCGTTCATGCAAAATCTGCCGCAAGAAAAAAGCCATCCCTAAGGGATGGCTTCGGCAATATGCGTCCAAGGACTCAATCCCCGGGGCCCGCTGATTAAGGGTCAGCTGCTCTAACAACAGCAACAGGCTAAAAGAAAAGTCTAACCGTTAATACAATTCGCAGGATTCCGCCTCAAATCGACTCCCAATATCCATACATTCGCGTTACGAATTTGTAGCGTCTTATCCTTCGCTTTATTTATTGATGGTCTTCCAGCCAGCGGACCGCGCAGTGCGCCAGACAAGCGGAGCCGATCGGACAGACCTCCTCATTGAACTGAACCTTCGGATTGTGTGCAGGGGCATCGCCACGCTCATCCATATATCCTGCCGAAAGATACATGAATACGCTGGGGACTCTCTCTGCAATAATTGCAAAGTCCTCAGAAGCACTGGCTGATGTGTCGGGAACAGGAGTCAGACCAGGAATTGGTAGTTCTTCCATATAGCTTACCATCTCGTCCGTCATAGCAGGGTCACATACCAGTGGCGGCACCTCAGAAATCATCTCGACCTGTGCCATCCCCCCAAATACCTCTGCGGTCTTGAGAGCAACCTCTTTCAGCCGCCGGACCAGTTTCTCACGGCTGGCACTGTCATTGGTGCGCAAGGTTCCTTGGAGGACGGCAGTATCAGGGATGATGTTGGGGGCTGAACCTGCGGAAAAATTGCCGATGGTCAGCACACAGGCTTTGCCGGGATCTGCCTCCCGAGCAATCAGCGATTCCAAGGCAAGGTACACATGGACACCGATATTGATTGGGTCGATGGAACTGTGCGGATATGCGCCGTGGGCGCCCCGTCCGTGGATTGTGATTCGAAAACCATCCACAGAGTACATCATAGTTTTGCCGCTGTTGTACATAAACAAGCCCACAGGCATCCTTCCCGGGCCGACATGATAGGCTAGGGCTGCATCCACTCCTTCCAGTACTCCATTTGCCAGCATATCCTTCGCGCCCTCAAAGGTTTCTTCAGCAGGCTGGAACATGAACCGAACCCTGCCAGACAGCATAGATTCATTTTCTTTTAATATCTTTGCCGCTGTCAGCAGCATGGCCGCGTGGAAATCGTGGCCGCATGTATGAGCCTCCGTGCCGGTTGGGCAGGAAAAGCTTTCGCCGCTTTCCTCCGGCATGGGAAGCGCATCCATGTCCGCTCGAAGCAGGATCGTCCTACCCCCTTCCTGCCCCAACTCTGCAATCACTCCATGTCCGCATGGATGTGGATCCAATCCATATCCTCTCAGCTGCTCCATAACATAGGTTTGTCCTTTTGGCATATGAAGTCCCACTTCCGCGTTGCTGTGCAGCCAACGACGGTGAGAGATGGTTTCCTCACGCAGTGTCAGTGCCCGTTTATAAAAATCCATAATCGTACTCCTTAATTTGCTGCGAAAATCAGTAAACATATGCTGAGAAAATTATAGCAAACGAGTTTAATAACTTCAACAATGTTTATAGTTTACCCACAACTTATAAAAAAGACGCATCTGGCTTGGAAATGCCACAGACTGTGCACATTTAAATTGTCCGGCAATTTTCCCTCCCGCAGAATCCTTTTGAGCCGGAATGTGAATGTCCCAGGCACCATCGGATCTCCCCAGCCTGCCGGAACAGATAGTCATCTTCCTCCAGTCCCCTCTGCACTACGCCGTGCTCTCTCCTGCGCGGTTCTTCGGTTCTTTCACCAGGATCGGTTGTGCCCCCATACCCGATTTGCCGGACAGAAAAACAATCTGTATAATGGAAAGGGGT
>OFOU01000565.1_pt1 | contig 30397 bp, 30 predicted proteins | sample 1542061 | NCBI WGS metagenome assembly OFOU01 (sample SAMN04209239, study PRJEB22552) | human gut metagenome | biome: gut; material: feces | host: Homo sapiens | place: USA: Oklahoma
TCCTGGCTGCTAATATTTCGGTCCGCGCTGGCTGGTGCCTTATATGAGAGCAATTCTCTGTTTGATTTAAGGATTAGGAAGAAATCATCAAATCGTGCGGCCAATGTTCTGTCATATCGAGCCAACCATTCTCTGGTTTTGTCTCTCGCTTTTTTATGAGAGATACTCAGCACATCCTCGTTATCCCAGTCTTCAGTCAGCAAAGTTAGGACCACACAACGTAAGATTGAGAGCATGGAATAATAGTGAAAATAAGGGATGGCAGCCCTCAATTATTTTCTTCGGCAAGTTCCGCCTGTTTTAGAACGACAGTTGCATTTAGAATCATTTGAGTACAAAAATATATACTGAAAACCCACTGAGAATTATGTTCAGGGGACCATTTTCTAGCAAGAGAAGTGAATTCCTTACGAAAAGAATTGACTTTTTTCGGCACTTTCCTCATCAGCAATGGAGGGCTGCTCATTATAAATCGTAATAACCATTAACATAATCAAAAATCATAGACGCTCCTTGTTAATAGATAAATTTTTATTTTACTCAATGCACATATATTCACAGTAGAATTCAGAATACACTCCAATTACAGTTCAAGTTACACTTGAAAATCTTTAGATGGTTTATTTTATCTAAATTTAACATGCCCCCCATATATTTCACCTAAGCAAAAATAACAGGTAATTCTACATCGATGAGGATGGCATGAAAATGTTGTACATACCAAGCATTGAAAAATGTTGCTTCATGTCAATGATGAGGTGTTCATAGCCAGAACCCATTACCTTTTTGTTTATCCGCCCAATTCTGTTAATATTGTGGTAGGATAAACTCTTGATTAGCCTGTAAGCGGTGGCTGGTCAGAGGGAGAGACAGTTCATGTTCACTAAAATTCATGTTCGTAATTTCAAATCACTGGTTGATGTCACCTTAAACCTTTCATCGTTTAACTGTCTTGTTGGCATGAACGGTGCGGGTAAGAGCACACTTTTGCAGGTCATTGACTTCATTTCCCGGCAAATGCATGGTGACCTGGAAGGATGGCTTGAAAACCGCAGCTGGGAGTCAAAGGATCTTTATTCTAAGACCGGAGACAAGCAGGCAGCCAAGAAGGCAATCTTGCTGGGGGTCGACTATACCCTTGAAAATGGTGATTGTCTCAAGTGGAGGGCCTCTTTTAACCGAACCAGCATGCGCATTACCCGTGAGCAGATCATGCACGTTGATAAGAAGAAAATCATCTTCGAAGTTAACGAAGGAAAATGCCGTGTGGGAGACTCTCATTTCCCTATTGCCTTTGATTATTCAGGATCCGTGCTGTCTCAACTCAAGGATAGCTACCTCACGGCAGAGATTAAAACCTTTCGCGATGCTGTGCGAAACATTAAATCCCTGGAGCTGTTATCACCTCAGTCGCTCAGAAAACGTTCCCGTCTAGCCGATACCGATATCGGGCCTGGTGGCGAAAAACTTTCCGGTTTCCTGAGCACTCTGACACCTGACGCCAGAAGTTTGCTTCTTGATGAGTTACGCCGTTTTTATCCCGAAGTAAACGAGTTTCGCATAGCAACTAGCAAAGGAGGCTGGAAGAGGCTGCTCATATCTGAGTCACATCTGACAGAGGACCACGAACAGGCGATCAATGAGATTGATGCCAGTCAGTTGAATGATGGGCTGCTGCGTATACTTGCGGTTCTTGCACAGAACACAGCATCCGGAACAAGCATGCTGCTGCTAGACGAAGTAGAGAATGGCGTCAACCCTGAAATAATTGAAAAGCTGGTCGATACCTTGGTTGCCAGCCCTATGCAGGTCATTGTTACAACCCATAGTCCCATGGTCCTCAATTATCTCGATGACAACATTGCAGAAAAAAGTGTTCAGCTTGTTTATAAATCGGAATCAGCACAGACGCGTGTTAGGCCATTCTTTGGCATCGAGTATACCCGGGAAAAACTCAGCTATATGGGCCCCGGTGAAGCGCTGATCGATACTGACCACTACAGGTTGAGAGATGAATTTCTGAAAATGGATAAGCTTCAGGAGAAGAAGAATATCAAGGAGACCAACCGTGTTCCTCGTGCTTAGTGGAGAGGGTTCTTCTGATCTGGGTGCCTGCCAAAACAGGCAGGGTGAATGTACAATACCTGATTTTAGATATGGCCCCATGGCGTTGCTTGTTGATAAAGAGATTGAGAAAAACCATCAGTATTCTCCTTTGGAAGTTTATCAAGAGAGCTATATATTCATCAGCAAGGTAAAGTTAACCGAACTCATGCGCGCCAAAAGTGCCAGAAAGGTCGCTTTCAGAGGCAAGAAACAACCTGAAGCTGAAAGAGGTTTTTTCTTTGACAATGCGTGGATGCTGGGTGAGGAAGCCTTGAGACATGCGAACGCGCGGGAAGACGCGGTAATCGCCGTTCTTTTTCGTGACTGTGATGGTAACAATCAAAGTGGCCTGGAACTCTGGCGCGCTAAACTAGAGTCCGTACGGCAAGGATTTAAACGTTCGGGTTTGGGGGAACGTGGTGTAGCAATGATTCCCCGCCCAAAATCTGAAGCTTGGATGCTTTGCGCTATTCGCAATGGCTATCAGCACTGTGCAATACTTGAAGATACATTACCAGGCAATGACGATGCGCCCAACTCAGCAAAACAGCAACTAGATGAAGCTATGGCACACGTCTCAAGCGGCCAGGACCAAGTCAATTGGATCAGGGAACATGATTTAAATGTCACTGCCCTTGCCAACGAGATGGATAGCTATCGGGAATTCAGTCTGGACCTCAAGCGTGCCCTTGATAGCTTGTAGGCATTAATACTGAATACGAAGCCACGCACCAGCCCCAGATGTTTCTTTGAGGGATTGCTTAAGGAGAGGCGCTAATATATCCCTTTAACTATGATAATAATATTGTATTAACGAGTGCTTTTTATTGTTACCGATTCTGTAGCATCATTCTTTCTGACACCATTTAGAATACCCTTTCGATTTCTTATCGTTGGAAATTAGAATTTAAACTAGCGGTCATCCATATCATAAATAACGCATTCGCTATATTTATAGAGTGAACTTACCTTCTCGCACGTGAAATATGCTATGCAGTTACTGGCTAAAAAACATGCTGGAATTGGCTTTGAACAACAACTTTACTTTTTGGATTTCCAAAATTCCCCCTCCAACTCTTAGGGGCAGCATCAAATCAAACATAAATCTTTAGGAGAGATAATTTATTTCAATTTCAGTTACCAACTGATAAAGCGAAGAGACCAGATTACGGTAAGACTTAGAACGGGTATGTCCGATAGTTTCATAGAACATGATTGATAAAAGAAAATACTCGGTTAGCCGATGAGTAAACGGTGACGCTATTAATTTCTCAATCTGACATGTTAAGATATAAGTAGCCTCACCCATTACTAATAAAAAGGATTGGTAAAAATGGCTCCCGGAGAAATGTTTCATTTTACTGAACGCCCCGGAATTAAGCCCCTCTTTACAGACGATACGACTCCCGATATTCTGACGGCGTCCTGCCGCATCCTCTTCTACCTCAGACGGATACCTCCATTAAGGTGCTACCGCCATACGCGCTGTCTGAGCGAACACCTGTATCAAATGATGGAGATCTGATAAAAGCGCCAGTCGTTGTACTGGCGCCTGAGGGACTGATCGTTGACGGTGCCGTCGTCAACAATCAGGGCTAACGTCATTATTTCCCTCCGCTGAATCTGCCACTTGTGATGTCAGTAACGGTTTTATATCCCTTGCGGGTCATCAGCCCGGTAGCCTTGCGGGCGCGGAGCATATCAATGCTGCCGATAAACGGAGACTGCTCTTTCACGCTGAAGCCGTGACGGTCAGTACGTACCAGCTCGTACTTTTCCACGATAAAATTCACCGCGTCACACAGTGAGATACCCGCATCAATGTGCTTCTGGATCACACTGTCGTTGCAAAACGGTGTGTTGTTGAGGGTAAGGCCGTAGTGTTGCTCCAGCAGATACTCCAGTAATTTTTGCCAGATTTCGACTGATGACAGACGTGACGATGCCGCCCTTTGAGGGGGCAGGGATTGTATTTGCATGGTTTGCGCTCTTTGTTGGCTGGTTTGACGAAGGAAAAGCGTCCGGGGTTTATGCGGTTGTTGCAGATGTCGGATAAATTACGATGTACAGATAGCCACAGGAGCCGAGCGTATCGGCCTCACATATCAGCCCTTTTGCGTGGAGCGTGATGCAGCGCTGAATGTGGGGCGTGAGTTCGTTGCTGGTCAGCATAAGCTCCATCTGCTTCATCAGTACCGGAAATGCCTGGTCCAGATGGCGTAAATCTGCGTCGCTGAATGTCCCAGCAATGCTGGCGCGGTCAGCAAGGTAATGTAGGTGGTTACCCTCCTGTACCAGCCGGGCACCAAAACACGGCGTGATGTTACGTCTGAGGCCCCACCAGGGTTCCGCGATATTATGGTTGATTACACAGGTTGCTTTCTGCATGTAAGTACTCCTTAACGGTGAGTTAATTCAGGGTGACGCTGCGCAGGATCACATACAAACCGTTGCGGTCCTGTCGGCGTTCAGCAAACACGGCCAGCACACCCCGGATATCCTGCACTTCCCTGCCGTGGTAATGGCAGATACTGCCGGACCATTTATATTTCCCGGTACAGAAGCGAAACAGCCGGGACTCAGAATGCTGGCGGTATATCGCCATTGCCTGACGTTTACTGATGATTTTCATCGTTATTCTCTCCCTAAAGCCAGCCACGCTCGGCAAACGAGACGATGTCCATGCCTCCCACGACAAGGTGGTCCAGCAGGCAGATATCCACGAGTTTAAGAGCCTGCTTCAGATGGTCAGTGATAAGTCGGTCAGCATGGCCGGGTTCCGCATAACCTGACGGATGATTGTGTGAAAGCACGATGGCAGCCGCGTTGTATTTCAGTGCTGCCTTTATCACTTCACGGGGATGTACCTGTGTATGGTTGATGGTGCCGGTAAAGAGCGTTTCATGAGCAATAAGACGATGCTGGTTATCGAGGAAGAGCGCCATGAATACTTCGCGCTCCAGCGTGGCGAGCTGCAGACGAAGCCAGTCGCGGACCGCCTGGCTGGAGGTAAATGCAACGCCGGGCTCGCGTAACTGGCGTTCCAGTAAGGTCAGTGCACGTCTGATGGTGCGCTGTGCAGTGGGAGATATTTCCCCGCTGCCGGGAGGACAAGTGGTGGTATTCATTTGCTTTTCCTGTCTGTTGACGCGTCGGGAGGGGATGTGTTTGACAGTTTCACGGCAACGACGAACTCGTCGTGCAGGGATTCGAACCATGCCCATATATGGAAGAGAGGGGTACCCGTCGGGAAATGCAGGAAGGGTTCGTCGGTCACAACGTCACCGTCCTCATCCCTGACCGTTGTTTTCCCCAGCGCATCCCACAGGGCATTCAGGTGAGACGGTTCATACGGCATGGCGGGACGCTCAGTCGATAATGCGCATGATCGCGTTACATTCAGGGTGATGCAGCGCATAGTCACGCAGACGCCAGTAATGTTCCATCATAGAATCACATTCTGTGCGGCATGCGTGATGACTGTAAGCGATAAGACAGACCGCTATTCCTGCAGCTTCGGCGCTCATGTCTGCGGCGTTGCCATTCAAGGCGTTGAACAGCGACCAGAAGGCATCGCTGTCCGTTTCCGGAGCCATGAAGGCCCCGCCGTTGCTGAGAGTATAAAAATTCCAGATACCGCCGCTGTAGTCAGCGCAGAACCGGTCCATCCACGCAAAGACCTGCGGTTCAAGGGTTATCCACTGCGGGATATTGCCAAAGTGCTGCGGCCAGAATTCCACTCGTTGTTCGTCCGGTACGGGCGTGGCTGTCAGTGCCGGTTCAGAGCCATCTTCACCAGTCTGCAGAGGTCGCTGATTGTCATCGTTAATATTAATAATGTCGGTCATGTTAATTTTCCTTATGCATGGAGATGTCGAATAGAGGTCTCGGGCCGGGGATTGATTTCGGTGGTGGGGAACGTGTGATTACCTGCCCAACAGATTCAGCATGTTCTCCGCCATCACCCAGAGCGCGCGGTTTAACTTAACGTCGCCATCAATCCCGTTTACTGCGCGGGTGTGGGTACGTTTACCCTGTGCGGTACGGCCACTTAGCCCGCCTTTCAGCAGGTTTTCCTGAATGCGCTGGTAAGTGGTCCACAGGTCATCGCTCTCGTCCTGCCAGCGGCGGGGTGCAAGGATTTGCGATTCAGTCACTGGCTGGAACTCTTCCCCAAAACGGTATGTCAGCGCCGCTGTAGCCAGTGAATGCTGTGCTGGTGGCGGTAGTTGCAGGGACTGCATGGCGTCACGTTTTTCTTCCACCCGGTCAAAGACGCTGAGAACCTCATAGGCCCCCTCAATCACCTTCCCGACGACATCGCCCCTGTGCGGCACGCGGATCTCGCCAAACGACTGTCCGCAGACGAGAGAATTGGTGCAGACACTCCGGAATATCCCCGGCAGCAACTGAAAACTCGATGCGCCATCGTGCGAATTCAGAATGATGATTTCCGGCACCTGCTGGCCGTTTATCTGACCGGCACGACGTAGGCGCAGCATATGCTTTGTATGTTCCCGTCGGCTCTGGTCGCGCACTCGTGACTGACAGGCAAAGAATGGCTGGAACCCTTCGCGTTTAAGGTTCTCCAGCAGGGTGATTGTGGGTATGTAGGTGTACTTTTCGCTTCTGGAGTCGTGCTTGTCTTCCCCGAAGACGCTGGGGACATGCTGCATCAGTTCTTCGCGGGTTAAGGGTCGGTCACGGCGAATCTGGTTCACCCGACCAAAACGGCTGGCTAATCGCATGGTTGATTCCTCATCTGATTACTCTGATGGCATAAAAGCAAAAGCCCCTGCTCCGTGAGGAGGCAGGGGCTGGATGTGTTGTTCTCAATGAACGGATAGGTCGGGCGGGACTACAGCGTATCCAGAATCTTCAGTATCTGCGCCATCAGGGCGGTGATAAGTGCAGTGACCAGCAACGTGACCGCTTCCCGGGCTGTATCAATACTGCTGTCATCGTAGCCTGCCTGACGCAGGCGAATTTCAATAAATTGTCGGGCCTGATGCCCGCTGCACCAAGTCAGCACCTGGGCCAGGGCCGTCACCAGCATTTTCAGAAAGGTCATAGAGTTTGCTCCGGACTGCCAGGCGGCAGTCCTCTGGTGGAGTGAATATTTCCTTGAGGAAGCTGATACAGGAAAGCAGCTCAGTGGTAGGTGTAACGCCATCCCCCCTTGTCTGTGGTGACGACGACTTCTGAAGCCACGCAATTATTATAAAAACTCACTCTGACGGACTGCCCGTAGCGAAGGGTTGCAGGCAGAATGGTTTCCTTATTTTTTGAAGACAGATACTTCTGGTTATCGATACGACAGTTACCGCGGTTCACGTCTATGTTTTCAACGTTGATGCTGTCATCCAGGGAGGTGACCACTACAGTGACGTAGCGTGTTCCGGCAGGGTGAATATTGTTACTGGTTTCCACTTTGATGGGCGCTGTTGGCTCTGCCAGCACCCGGGCTGACAGTACAAGCAGTGCGGGTACCAGCATGTGTTTAAATTTCATAATCTGTTCCTTTTAAAAATAACGTAATCAACAGGCGTTAAATGCGAATGCAGGCTAGAGTGCATCTTTACCCACGCAGCCGTGTGTCCCGAATGCCGGTAGTACCTTAGCCGCACCGGCCAGCGTGAATGTGGCAGGCTTAACACCGTCTCCTGTCACTGAGACCTGCTTTCCATTACGTAACTGAGCCCAGGCCAGCGCCAGGTTATTACCGCCCACGCGACTGCCAGATTCGCTGATATCAATAAGTGCTCCACCGTCGATACTGACCTGAAGGCTTTTATTTTCATCCATACTGACCTGATGCCCGCTGGCGTCAGTAAATATGACCGTGGCCGGTTGCGAGCCATAATCCTCACAGCTCAGAGACAGTTGTGATTGACCTTCCCCGTTGATAACAAACTCTGATACTCCCTGACCCCATCCACGGGTCCAAGTATCCTGACTACCAGATGCCTGTGCCATAACTGGCAGCAGACTGCCAGCCAGTACCAGGATGCTGAGTGATACATTTTTCAAGATGAACTCCTTCTGTTAGTAAAACTGGGGGACTGACGAATGAACATGCGGGTTCATTCCCGTATGAGCCCACTGATGTACTGAAAATGCGGCAGGGCCTGAATAAATCGCGGGTCTTCAAAAATCCGCCGGATATGGCTGCTTCTGGTAAATCCCCCGATGGTCATGACCACATCGGTGATGGCTGAAAGGGTAAATACCTGAATCCGCTCGCCAGTCACTGCTGTCAGGTACCACTCGCCTTCCAGACAGATAAGCCGGTAAGGGGCAACGGCGGACTGATGGTGTCCGTGGTGCAGAAATTGAATACGGCGACTGCTGATGATGGCCTGGATAATGACCTGAAAACCGCCAAACAGCGCCGGGGCCTGACGGGGTGGCGCATTCCAGATAATGCAGGGGGAGTCCTGACCGCTGTCGAGCAGGACAGACAACAACTTAGGATCAAGTGCCGGAAAGTAATGAGCTACCCGGGTTATTTGGGCAAAGCGGATAATGTCGCTGTTGGTGCGAAAGGGGCCCCGTGCATCCCGCAGGCGAAAATTACCCCCGGAATATTCCGTGTCGATATAGCGCAGTCGTTCACGCAGGTCACGCTGAACGGTACGCTCAGAGACGCCAAACTCCTGAGCAAGTTGCCTGATACTGAGCGTTTCTCCCATAAAGAGGCGGCTGACCAGTATGGCGAGACGGCTTGCCAGGCGGTCATAGCGTTGTTCCTGTTCAGACATGAGGGATGCTTCCTGCGCAAATGGCAGCCCCGTCGGGGCTGATGGTTAAGTAAAAGGTGTTAACGGGAAAGGTGCTGCTGTCTCAGCCAGGACACAATGATGCATGCAGGTATCGTGACCCGATAAGCCGGACCAGCGATGTCGGAAATCATCCACGCTGAACTCAGTGCGATGGCAAGAGGACCCGCCAGTACGGAAAGTGCGCGTGAAGCAACCACCACAGTTCCCCAGGTGGCAATACCGCCAAGAGAGGTGATGACACTGGCAGACAACATCGTTGCCAGCTCCAGTGCAGCCAGCGAGGAAGTCCGTATGGCAGGCTGAACGGCGATAAGAATGAGTTGCGGCGTGGGGTTTGTCAGATCCAGATGCATATTGCGAGAAAAAACAGCCAGCTCTTCCGGTGTCATCTGATCCAGGCTCTTTTCCAGTACCTTCATCAGCAGAGCAAGCTCAATGGTTTCGGTAGTACTTTTCTGGTTGTAATTCACATCAAGCTTGTCACAGACATCAACGAGAATTTCCCGATAGGTCACGCCTTGCCCCAGCCGGACCAGACTCGCCAGGGTATTTGCGCCGTAACGCTGGAACTCAGCGGCTATCAGTTGCCAGTAGCGGCGATGGTCTGGTGCCAGCAGACGAAACTCCGGGGTTCCGGTAAGACTCTCTGTCCAGCGAGTGTCGCCGTCGCGTGGGTCAGTGGTCAGAATGGAAACCAGCAATTGCAACTCTTCATTGCTGCACTTGCCCAGCAGATTCAAATCAGGGTCGTTACGGTAGACAGCCATTGTTCTTTCTCAATCATGGTGGTGGAGAGGCCACACTTTAAAGGAGGTAACTGTATGGATATGTCATCAGAAATGGTGGATTTTTGCGCAAAGAAAACTTTAAGCGACAGGTTGTGTCTCTGGGAGAAGTAACCAAGGGGCCAGCACAACTGGTTTGTTGCAGCTCATCAGGATGATATATATCTGAAATTTATTTCAACCGTTTTACCACTGAGGAAGAACCAAAGAAATGAGTGTTTTCAGAAATAAAGTAAGACTCTTTAGCGAGTGCATAAAGATAATGTATGAAATACTGTTTATCTTTATTATTGGTAAACTGCTTGTATATTTCTGAATTCGCAGCATTCAAATCCTGAGTAATTACACTTGCATCAGAATTGAACCGAGTAAAAATAGCGTGATTCTCTCCAGACTGCTCACTGTAACCACTGGTACTTCTTAAGAGCAACCCATTCTGAAATTCTTTTGTCACAGTAAGGTGTAGTACTCCTCCTTCTCTGTCCTCCATGGCTTTGAGAGCATTAAACCAGCAAGCATTTACTTCCTCACCAATAACATTATTAAAACCCCGAGTATCTATATAAAAATTAACATGTAAGTAAGGCCGATTATCATATCTGTTCTTTAACACAACCCAGAAATAGCCCAGAACATGGTGCTTAAATGTAGTTCTGGATCGGATATTATTAAAAAAGCGGGAACTTAGCGCTTTTAGTGTTTTCATGTGCTCTGGAATGGGCTCTCCGGAGACACCTTCGGCGAATAAAGAGAAACAGAGTTTACCCGAATTTTCATGCCTGCGTTTCATCTCGTTATGAAACTCTCTGGCAGTACTGAACATCCTCATCTTTTTATCTATATCTTTTTTTATCGCCCTCAGTAAAAGCCATTTATTTCGTTCACAATCCTCCTTACCTTCTGAATTAAAAATCAGTTTTCCATGCTGAAGTCCTACGTACTCGGACCTTAAAACTGTAATAAGATTGAAAACCTCTTCAGTTTGTGCATCATTAGCTTTTTGATAAAAACAAATGCAATATTCTTTTTCCAGCCGACGAAAATCAACAGATTTGACCATCACATTCTTATACATATCTGCCTTTTTCGGGAATATAAAACGAAAATCATTAAACATGTTGAACGCTGTCACTGGTCAGACTCCTTTCCTGTCCGTCGTCATGACTCTGGCTATCCGCCAGACATCAGAACAACCATTTTGTTTTCTCTGTACTCTGAAGATAGCCGATCAGGATGCCATCACACCACACAAATTATGTAATTTAACAACACATATAACGTAAAAAAACCTTACATACTGGGACTCTCACGCTGATTACCTCCATCAGGCTTCACCTCAAAGCAGTAGGGAGCGCTACAGAGGTTTTTTAGCTCACGATAAACGAAAAAAACCAAGTCGGCCAGCTACAGACCTGTAAACTCCAGCAGCTATTTTTACCGTGTTGACCGATGCTTGTCCGCCATAGCTTCCATAACTCCAGAGTGGCAACATGTCACCGTGAAGTAAAACTACCGGTCTGTACACCCCATATGTACCAAAGTCATACCGCCCTGTTTGTCGGATTGGTAATATAAACAATAAAGAAGAGTATGTATCATGATCTACCTTAATCGTAAAGCAGGTTAAGCAGGTTAAGCAGGTTAAGCAGGTTAAGCAGGTTAAGCAGGTTAAGCACCTTGATTATATTGACCTCAAAGAAGTGTCAGTAACGACATAATAATGTTCTTACAGTCATTACCCTAATTAATAAAAATGAAGCAAGTGTTATCATCAGCAACCACTCACTATGCACTACCTGATATCATGTAAAAGTGCATATCACAATGGATAACCAGCGAGCATAGCCGTTAATCATCTACACATCACAAATTGACTAAATGAAGTTATTAACACTAATTTGGAGCTTATACGACAATATCTTTACCGAAAATACTCTTTGTCTATGACTGATTAGAAACGCATGTAAACAGATCGGAATTCCGATCAGCCCATTCTTTATTCTGGCTAGTTTATAGCCTCAACCCTTCCTGTATTAAGGCCATAAAAATCGTAGTGCTTACTGCTTTACTGTAGTCACTTAGTATAAGTAAGATAAAAGAACTTAACGTTTACTGGCGCGTTACAGCCCCCCTGAGACTGTATTCAGTACATAGATGAATATTAAGAAAAAACACCATCAGAAAAGTGACAGCAGTATCAGTCGCAGTTTTAAATACACAGCTGTCATCGATTCTGTTTTAACGCAACTGTCTTTTTTTATGTCACCGGTAATGGATATGAATCACATTCAACCGGAGACTTTCCTCATGAATTACATCTTTAACGATTTCTGGCAGAAACGTATTGCCGCTACCTTTCAGAATGCCCTGGATGCCTATCCACGAGTATTAATGCTGAGGGTTGATCTACGCCTGCCTGATACCCCTGCCGCCACTGACGCCGCTGTAATATCCCGTTTTACAGAATCCCTTAAAGCCAAAATTACCGCCTGTCAGTTGCGTAGAAAGCAGGAAGGCAAACGGGTACACCCCACAACGTTGCGGTATGTCTGGGCTAGGGAGTTCGGCGAGCGTAGCGGTAAAAAGCACTATCACGCTGTTTTACTGCTGAACCGAGAGAGTTGGTGTGGAGTTGGTGATTACAATTCACCGCACACGCTGGCCGGGATGATTAAACAGGCCTGGTGTAGCGCGTTGCAGGTGGACGTGCAGCAGCATGCCACACTGGCGAATTTCCCTGAGAATCCGGCGCTATGGATTGACAGGGGGAACAGCGCACAACTTCAACAGGCCCTGGCGCGGGCTGATTACCTCGCTAAAGACCACACCAAAGTCACCGGTGATGGCGGGCGTAACTTTGGCTGCAGCCAGGGCTGACTTCCTGCCATTCCCAGTCCCTTACCTAGCCTCTCCAGGTAATATTTTACATACACGCCTTATCCTCTGAAGGAGTACCGGTGTGCAACAGAACTCAACCCATACCGAACTCCTCCCGTCATTCATTTTCAGAGGGAGAGATTCCATGACCACAGCCACTAACCCCATTCTTTGCGCAGAAGACCCACTTATCGACATGGTATACATCACCACATACACCGGTATGACCGACAAGTGGTTCTACAAATTGATTCAGGATGGCAGGTTCCCGAAACCCATCAAGCTGGGACGCAGTTCCCGTTGGTACAAAAGCGAAGTCCAGAGCTGGATGCAGCAAGCTATTGCCGACTCACGGGGGTCCTGAAGTCAACCGGGCAGCATCGCTCCCGTAAAGCGGCTAACTGCATACCGCTCCGCTGGCAGCGTGAACACGATAAGCGGCGTTAATGTGACGCGAAGCCCTGCCCCGCTTGCCGCCGAAAATCCTGACCCATCAGTTCCAGCTGTCCATAATCAACCCGTAACCCGCCATCCTCCACACAGACGGCCATCTCTCGACGGTGCCTGCCTGCATGTCGTATGGCGGTAAGGAGTCAGTCCGATGAATTTTAAGACCATTACCAGTGAGAATCTGCACGCCGAAATTCGTATGCTGAAATGCTACCTCGCCAATGACCACCGTGGGCATTTTGTGACAACCAGTGAAGCGACAAACATGCCGGGGCAGGTATGGAGCTGCGTATCCTGTGGCTGCCGACTCATCTTCCATACCAGCACGCACGCTGATTCACCTTGGTTCGAACATGACCAGAGGACAGTAGCTACCAGTGCGTTGATGGGCTGTGCGCATATTGACCCGGCAGTGAAAGCGGAGATACGCAGCAGAACATTACGCAGTCTTTTCAACACCCCAGATTCCCCGGTAATGTCGCATGCCTGGTACTGCGTCTGGTGCGCTAAACATTACAGCGGGGAAAAACGCTGCACCGCCTGCGGGACCGGTATTTACAGCATTGAGGAAGCCTGCTGGCAGAATAACTACACCTAAATTGCCCTGCTTGTTGGAGAGATGCCAAACTACAGCTTCATTGGGTCTGCCACATGAGCAACCATGATTTTAACATGAGGATAATGCACTGAAGTAGCAATATACTTGCAAGATTAAGTTGCTACATGTCTAAATCTCTTCCGTCATTCACTTGGACGGCAGCGATCAGATCGGACTAGTTACTCGATCTGATCGCTGTGAATCACCGGGACATACGTTGTTTGATTACTCCAAAGAACATTTCCCAGAGGTGTTCAGACATCCCTTCATTCGTCAGCAACTGTTCTCGTGAATTTCTACGGCCATATCCCCCCATCAGAGCACGAAAACCGAGTGTCTGACCGTTATCAGCAAGATTCAGGCATTCGTTAAAGCTATTTCGAACAACGTTATCCTGGCTATAACAGATATCCCCCATTCCATGATGTTGATTGCCACGCCAGATGCCACATTGACCAACCTTGCTCCCGTTGATGTACACCGCACACGTGAAAGAATCTGTATCAGGCCGATGGAAATCGACGTCTAGCCCCGCATGGCGCTTTTTGAGTTCATTCAGCGAGTTTGCAAAAAAACGAGCGACATACTCAAAGCCTTCGCGCCTAGCTCGATCTTTATCAAGATCGGTAAAGGTTTTTGGCAAAGACAGATTACCGGAGCGTGGATTAAAAACCGTCTCTGTTGCTGGATTCCCCCGAACAGGAGAAGGGATATGCGCACTCTGTTGTGGTTTTTTCGCTTCCATACTGGCAATGGCGCGGGAGACGGCATCAACGACCTGAACATAACCTTCGTCGTGGTTGGCAAATTTGGTGATGGGTTTACCATCGATTGTCGCCGCCATAATGCTGCCGAACGGCAGCTGGTGCCAAGCGCATTCTCGTAAGATCACTGGAATGACCGCTGCCTCACCCCGCTTGTGACGCTCCATCGCGTTGATCATTTCAACCTGATAGCAATAATCGGAAGCGATGAAATCGCTACTGATTAGCAATAGAATAATATCGGCTGCGGAAAAATAATGATCAATCTGATGTTCAAATTCCAGCCCAGGATCGATGCGGCGGTCGTGCCATGTAGTGATCTTCCCCATCCGCTTGAGGGGCGAAAGATGTTTCTCGAGCTCATTGCGTAGTGCTTCATCTACATGAGAATAAGAAAAAACAAGGCTAATCATGGTGGTGCAGACTCCTGAGGCGCAGCAATTGACTAATTCTATTCTGCCTCACATATAGGTAAATGTCACTTTTCTCACTATTTTTTATGGTTATTACTTTCCGAATTTTTTTGCTTTTCACGCGCTTTAATAATCAGGTTAGCAATGCGCTTCCACTGGCATTGCATCCAGTAATTTTCTTGTTTTCACACCTCAAATGAGGTATAAAAAATAGAAAATTCATAAGAGGCACTGCCAATGTACTCTCATAATCTCGCAAAAACTGTCGTGCTGGCTGACTCTGGTGACGTTGAGTCCTATCTGCAGCCTATGAATCTTAGCCAAAGTGATCTTGCCCGTATCCTCGAACGAGGGTTATCAGGTCGTTACTCAACGACTCAGAACCACCCTGCAATTTCACGTGGGCAGTATTTTTATGGTGAGGGTGTTAGCGGCGCTCGTGAGATTCTTGCGCCAAAAGGGTACAAACGGCTATCAATTCGTAATGTTGAATTAACCGTTAGCGATAATGTTGCAATTTACCTATGCCGTGGCTGCGATCAAACTGGGCTTCTTCATGGATACCCCGAATCTCGCCTGAAGAAAGGTGACTTTACTTGCGATCTGATGGGGTTGATTCACAACAATACCCCAGGGCAAGGAGATCTCAGGTTCGACGATAACCAGCTTAAGTTGGACCTTGATCTTCCCGAAGGTGATGTTGTCCCTCTCCTGCCTAATAAAATCGGAATGGACTTATGGTTTTTACTCTACGATTTTTATGAAATCGATGACTTTCACCGTGTAGGTATCCGTGCAGAACTTTCTCGACCTATCTCGTACAACGATAAAAATGTAGTTAATGGCTTTTCTACGCGTTTGATACTTGATATTCACGGACCTGAGCCGATTATCCAGAGTAATGATGCACCACTATTTACGCCGGATATCGACCTCGACATTTTAAAAGTAGGCTAAGTATGTATCATGTTTAATTCAGAGCGTTTACGTATAGCAAGAGAACGAAGAGGTCTGACACAAAGGGCTTTAGCCGAAGCAGCTGAATTGACCAGCAGAACGATTTCGAACTATGAGAAGGCAGGTATCTTTGACGCTATAGCCAGTGACAGTATGGATAAAATCTCTGCTGTTCTTGGTTACCCTGTTGAGTTTTTCCTCGACGGAGACGTCCCTTCTCTTTCTCCTGAATCGGTTAGTTTTCGAGCAATGACTAAGCTAAGCGCACAGAAGAGAGATTCCGCGCTTGGTGCAGGCAAACTTGCTCAAGAGTTATCGATCTGGATTGAAGAACAATTCAAACTACCGAAACCCAATATTCCTGATTGTAGCTTCGATGGTTATTCGGAACCTGATCGTGCCGCCCGAGCTGTGAGAGAACACTGGGGAGTCGGTGAATTATCGATTTCTAACTTAATTCACCTTCTGGAAGCTAATGGTGTAAGGGTGTTCTCGCTCGCTGAAAATTGCGTTGAAGTTGATGCTTTTTCGTTTTGGGTTGACGAAAAACCATTTGTTCTTCTGAACACAATGAAAACACCGGAGCGTAGCCGCTTCGATGCAGCTCATGAATTAGGTCATTTAGTTCTTCACAAACATTCGAGCAATAATGGCAGGCAAGCTGAGCTAGATGCCGACCGCTTTGCATCTGCTTTTTTGATGCCTGAACGTAGTGTTTTGGCGGCAGTCCCAAGAATGCCATCGCTGGATCTACTTATATCAATGAAAAAAAATTGGAAAGTATCACTCGCAGCTTTGGTCCGTCGCACATTCGATGTGGGTTTATCTACCGAATGGCATTATCGACAGTTATCAATTGAGTTAGCTCGACGAGGGTATCGGACCAGCGAACCACAAGGTATGGACGATCGTGAGAGATCACTTGTATTAGAAAAGGTGTTTTCAGCACTGCGTTCAAGTGGGATCAAGCGTAGTACGATCCTCGAACAACTACGGTTCCCTGCAGATGAAGTAAGTGCTCTTACCTTCAGCAATAGCTTCTTTATGGGTTCCATCAATGGGGAAGGCTTATCTGAGCAAACCTCTGGTAAACGCCATCCATATTTGAGTCTGGTTAAGTAGATTTGAATGAATATGGCTTCTCCTTGCCATATTCATTTTACAGCAGCAAATACATCTAATAATCATGACGACCAAACATCCATTCAAGTTCCTGCTATGGAAAATTAACTAGCCGCTACTAAAGATTTAAAAACCAATCTGGATCGACACTCACTTTCTCAACGAGCTCTGTTCTGACTCCTAAACTTAGTTCCTTAAGTTTATCAGCTAACTGATCGCCATCAACTAAATCTATTGGAGCAACACCGTCACGATTTGCTTCTTCAATGGCAGCTTTTGTAAAATTCCCGGTTGTAATAAACATTCCTCTATCTGCCCGTCCCACAGTTGCACCTCGGAAATCTCGGATCTCTGGAGCCCCAACCGATCCCTTATATTTTTTGCACTGAAAAGCAATGTGAAAACTCATCAAACCATTTATTCTGGCAATACCTTTACCATCTATGCCACCATCGCCAGTACGGCCTGTAACTTCAACGTGGATAAAACCAGATTCTCGTAGAAGCCTTTGCGTTAACCTTTCAAACGCCTCAGGACTCATCTCTTCAATCAATACGTGATGTAACTTTTCGCGCCAGGCCAGCACTTCTTCCGGTGAATCATCAACAGATAATTCAGGTTTACTGGGATCCATTGTAGCCTGACTAGCTTTTCGGTCTAATGTACGAACAAAATTTACGATCTCACGACTATCGATTTCCGACGCTTGTTTCGCTTTGTCCGTTAAGGCCCATACACCACGCGATGAATTCTCTAGATAACCCGCCTTTTTTAAGTAAGTGCGTGCCCAAGCTAAACGGTACCCAATCTCCGTCTGACTACTTTTCTCCGGGTTATGTAAAATAGCCAATGTTTCTTCATCAAACTTTTCTATCTCAACCACAGTCTCATATATTTCATCGATACTACCCGATCCCCCTAAGTTAACTAAGGCCTTCATTAATGGGACCATGAGCTGATCGTAGGTAATCATTTTTCCAGAACTCATTTATTCTCACCCCATCCAGACATCATTAACTCTGTAAAATCACGACGCGAGAGTACGTTGGAGCAATCACGCCAATCTTTATCTGATGGATACATTGTCTCTGTATAGCGAAGATCAAATCCATTAGCTTGCTTCTGGGCGTTAATATACTCATCCATTTTCTCACCCATTGTTTCAATATCTTCTATCCATTCATCACGAATGGTGTCAGGCAATGAGCCGAACAGGTTGTAACGGTCCTGCATTCGTTCAGACAATTTCTCATAAACCTTTTCGTCCACAGTTTGCTCGTTGACAAGATTAAGCATACTGACTTTTTCACGAACTTGGCCAAAGCGCTTGATGCGGCCAATACGCTGCTCTAAGCGAGTAGGATTCCATGGCAAGTCAATATTTATCAACGTGCCTAATGTCTGAAGGTTCAGGCCTTCACAAGCTGCATCCGTAGCTACCATAATCTCAAGTTGATGCTCAGCAACCATACGCTTAAGCGTTTCCCTTTCAATATTGACACTTTCACCATTTTGATAAAGACGGCTGCGACCTGCTCCAGCATAAAGACCTACAGCCTGATTAAGGTAACGTTCAGCGAGTGAGTCGGCGATCCACTTAGCGGTATCGTAATACTGGCTGAAAATAATGACTCCAAATTTCAGCCACTTTTCCTTCTCAAGGTAATGAATCACAGCGTTGAGTTTCGGATCTTCTTTTATATGCTCAAGTCTGGCTATCATCCTTTCCAGAACCGCAATTTCTTCCGGGCTTTCGGCTTTAATCTCAATAAGCTGTTCATCACTTTCCTCTCGAACAGTCCGACCTTCCAATAGCATTCGGGCCGTATTTAATCCAGCGGCAATGCTCGAGCAAATCCGTTGTTCCATAAGGTTTTTCATGAAGCCGCTGCCTTTACCATTCTGAGCTAGGGCTTTGCCAAAATGTCGCGCCTCTGCGTAGGCTTGTCGGAAGTCCTCGCTTGTTCTCAAGGCTTTCCCTTCGAACAAAGTGTTAAATTGATGAACTTCCTTTGCCAACTCCCGATTAGGATGAACATCTACTCCTATGCGGGACAAAAGACCAGCATCTTCAAGAGTTATACGCTTGCGCAAAACGATGTGACGAATTAATGGGTTTTCACGCTGAAAAAAACTGGCGCCAGATATATTTCTTTCCAACTCATCTTCAAGATATTCTATTGAGTCCTCTGAAATATCAGAAAGCGTATTCTTTATATCCCATTTATCATTTTGGTAAATTAATCCCAAATCCTGACGAATAGAGCTGAATAAGCGGCGAGCATACTGTTCGTTAGTTGAATCTACGACTGGTAGTGGTGACCGAAGAAGCTCCCAAGCAAAACTTGTTTTGGTCACGCGCTGCTCACCCGATAGTATGGGTAAAACTTCTTGTGGGCGGTGCCATTTTGCATAATCGTTACCAAGAACGAAATGACCACTTCCTTGATGTAAGATGCCAATTAAGTCCCACAAATCCTCTGGGCGGGTTTGAATGGGAGTTGCTGTGCCCAAAATGACATGATCTGAGCGTGCAGCGATTTCTCGCATGAAGGTGAGTAACTCGTTATACGAGCCAGCATCTTTGCCGAAACCCTGCCTGCTACGCGCTTTATGCGCTTCATCCAATATAGCAACACCAAAATGCAATCCCAACAGATGTTGCTTCTCTAATGAATCTCGCATCATTAGGCCCGTGGATACAATCCCTACGCGAAGCGGGCACTTTGCAATATTTTCTTGTCCAGTTGGCGATATGATCCGCTCTTCAGGATCTAACCAAGCTTTCCTTTGGGTATGCCACCTAGCACAAGGAATACCCAGCTTATCGATCATCTCCACCTGCCATTGTTCACAGAGCGTGGCTGGAGCAAAAATAATAACGGGCTTGCGCTTCTTATTATCGCGATCGCTAAGTAAACACAATGAAAGAGCGGCAGTAGCCATCGAAAGGGTTTTTCCAAGGCCCACTTCATCAGCAATCAATAAGCGTACAATGCCATGGTTGTGGTAATGACGAATGCACTCACTAACAAACCCTTGTTGCCATGGCTGTAAGGAAAATCCCTGTCGATAAAGTGGAGACTCGATCAGCGCTGCAGGAGCTATATCATCATCTTCAACGATATCTTCAAATAAAACTTCTCTGCGATAGCCGCGCCGTTTCACCTCACGAATAACCGCTTCAGGTAGTGGGCGAGCTGCGTTCCACAAAAAATGGAACTCCTGCTCAATCCATTCCACTCCTTCAGGGGATTCATCTTCCCAAAGAATTTCATAATGACGCTGCCAGCCACTGCTGGTTTCATTCATAGATCCAATGAAGCCAACTTTTCTCCCATCAGCAAGCTCAATAACACCAGCTTTACCATGCAAAAAACCACAAATGCTGTCAGGAGCAACTCGGATTACTTGACCATGCTTGGCTAGGAAACTGTCAAGTAGACGATAGCGGTCGCGGTTGAGTAAACTTTCAGCTTCAATGTCCCGCTCATTCCAGCGCCCTATCATTTTAGACTCGCGAAGCTGAGCCACTTTCAGATCGTCAGGATGGATATCTACATTGCATACAATTTTTACATCCGGGATAGAATCAAGGAGCTCGTTGGCCACCTCAAAGAGTGAGCTCGTAAAGTAACCAGCTATACGTTTGTAACTGCGAGCACCTTGAAGGTGCTCGAGTAAGAAGCTATTATCGAGTCTATACGTGCGTGATGAAAATCGCCGAATGCTCATTGATGTAGAATCTCCTCCCTAGTTATTGTTCACGTTGGTCATTGGCCAAATGCACGCATATTCTTCAGACGGGCGCCCAACACTTCAGCAGCCTCACGAGTTGCTTTCTCGGGAGCTTTATTTTCGATAAAGGTTAAAATATCGAGCAATGTTGGCCGTACCTCGATGAAGTCTGGCAAGTCTCCCTGAAGCTGACCAATTATGACTTGAGGGTCTTTTTCATTAATTATCTGCTGCAAACCGATGATCAAATGACCCAACCAGCTTGCTCCAAGCTCGGTACTATCCGTTAGGTCGCGCGAGACAAACTCGGGTATCCTCTTCAGCTGCGCCTTGCTAGCGGTCATATTGCCCATTACCCTACCGTAATCTTCAACCCGGAAAGCTTTGGCAAAGTTCTGGTAGTTGTCGAGTTTAGATGCACCGGTAGTTTCAATATCCATCATGCGCAAATAAAAACGCTGAATGCCGTTGATTTTTTGCCAAGTATCGGCAGACAAACCTTCTGGCACCAATAAACTGTTTGCAGCTTCAGCAGCTTGTTGGACTATTTCGTCCACAACAGTCACTTCTCCACGTATACGCGGACGTAGTGCAAAGTTGGTAACATCTTCGCCACCGATATGGGTATAAGAGGTTAATACCTTTAGTGCTGCAGCATAACCGGCCATTTGAAGATCAGAGTCATTAAAGACTGGTTCCCCCAGCTTATCTTTCACTTCATCATTCAAGTGCAACATATTTTCGATCTGACGTTTTACTTCCACCCGTACTGCAGGTAAAAGTCGTTGCTTAAATCCAGCATTTTCACCAGCAAGACGTTTGCGCAACATCAGGATGACAGTACCTTGCACGTAACCACCTTTCTTCAGTTCAGTACTGGTCTCCGTGGCGATATACCACGCGCCGACGACCTGTAATCCAGAAGCCCAGAAAATACCGATCATGTCTGACCAAACGCCGGTATCTTGATGGGTAAACATTACACACTGCATACCATTGTCAGGCATATTTTCTGCCATCGCCTTATAGGCACTCACCATTCCTTTGCGGAAATCATCTCCAGAGCCTTTTATGGCTAAGGCGCGACGCGAGTCCCAAGCCCACCCATCAAATGGTTTTGGAGGATTCTTACGAAGCCACGCGATAAAAAACTCTGCTATTTCATGATAGTTAACTGCATCTGCATAGGGAGGATCGGTAATCCAATAATCACAGCTAGTAGCGACATCAGCCGCTTGTTGATTTAGGATCTGTAACTGTCCATTAGTGACGCTGCTTGAACTGGTTAAAAATAAATAATTTTTCCCAGTTACAAAGGAACGAACACCGTATGAGTAGTTTGTATTGTAAGCCTGGTTGTAAAAAGTTTGAGTGATTGACTCCCTCGCTGCGCCAGTGCCATATCGGCAAAGCTTGCTTGACCAGTCAATCATCTTGGCTAAAGACAGATTTAGAACTGGCTGTACATCAACGTCCTGCTCAAGTATTTTCTTTTTTGCAATAGCAGCAACAAGCAATTGCCTTGGGCTGAACATATGATGCCAATATGTCCATCCCCTTGTTCGTATAGGCTCGTCAGTTTTAGCACCAGGTTCAATTTCCATATCAGGAATGAAACCTTTATTTTGCCACTCTGATAAATTTTCGCGAACTATTGTTTCTACTTTGATTTCTCTTCTAAGATCACTTTCAGTAACAGATGAGAAAAAGGTCTCTTGTCTTCCTAAGTCTAGGCTTCTTTTTGTAATCCATTGGATAGCATAAATTCTTTCCTGAAATACATCATCAGGCTTCGGCTTGATATCTTCTTTTTCCCAAGAGCGCAAACGATTCTTGGTTGTTCCATCTTGATGCCTATAATCACCTCTCAATGTTTTGATTGGTGTGCGATAGGTTTTCCCTTCTAGCTCATATACCAGACTTCCATCCTGGACTGTTCCCTTTTCTGCCTTTTTAAGCTCATCAGGTGGAACGTCAGAAACGATGTCAATTTCGAACCTTTTTGAATCAAAATCTGGACGTAATTTCGCAATTACATTGCGGCTTTTTGAAACAACCAAACTCGGTATAAGTGGCACTAGCCATCCAGTCTCTGGGCATTTCGCCTCAAGGCAGCACAAGAATGCTTTGGCTCGATTACCATCACTATCATGTTCAATTCCAAGAACTTTTATCTCATTATCTACCGCATCAACAAGTTTTTGTTGTGCGATTTCTATTTTTTCCCTTTCTTTAAGTGATGCTCCGATAATATTTGTCGTACCCCAAGTCAACATACATGCGATAGGGTTCAGATCACTAGCAAATGCATCGCAGCCAATTCTTGCTGCTTCAAAAGGTATAGAACCTCCACCAGAGAATACATCTCCAACCTTTGGCTTGTGTCCAAACCTAAGAATGCCTAGTTGTTCCACCAGACAATTAATACTGTCAGCATTTACGGAAAATGAAGAAAGATGTGAATTCACGCACGACCAAACATGGCTATACAACCATGTTTGGTCGCATTCTTCCGGACGTCTACATAACAAAGATTTCTCTTCATATGTCACCAGCCGATCTAAATATTGTTTAAATAATGGTATTTTTTCATTATCTGTAATATCCCTTCGCCACCTAAGTTTCAAACCTAACTCATTACTATCGAAAGGAGCATGTAAGGTATTAACCTCACGAAAGCGGTCATCATCATTTTTTAAATTGTGGGAAAAATAGTCCCACGGATTATGTAAACTGATAGCCGAAACAATATCTACTGGTTTGATTGAACCTAATGTAACTGCTCTCTTTGCTAAGCTCAGTGAATCAAAACCCAGCAACATTTCAAATAACTCGAGATCTTTTTCCTTATTATTAGTTTGAGGAAGCAAAGATCCCAAAATGATACTTCTTACTAAGATAAGGGGTTTTCGGCCTTTCCAGTAGGATCCGAGGCCGGTCAAAGTTTGACTTTGTACTGATGTTCTTTCTTGCTGAGCTTCAAAAGAAATTTTTTGAACAGGATATACCGCCTCTATTAGCGATGGCGCATCCTTAAGCGCAAATGGAGTTAATTTTGCCATTCTACCTTCATCTCCAAACAGACTGAGCAAAGAAAATTTTCCTAGCGCAGTCTGTAATCTATCAAGTACATTTTTAGACTACATGGCCTTTTACTGCCCGAATCCAAATCTTTAGCTAGATCTTTTTTCCATATCCTAGCTCTTTCAGGCTGCGACCTTGAAGATCTCGCCAAGCATCCATACCGCTGCGCGGATTACCAGCTATCACACAGGCAGCCGCACTGGGACTTTTAAATTGATATTCATGTACAAAGGAATAAACATCTCCTTGATTCACGAGAACACCTTCATCTAGCAACTTCTGCCTTAATTCTCGAATGGCTGGACGTAATGATTTAGCTAGAGCAATATTTGCTGTAGAACCTTTTTTAACTAAAAACTCTGGGCTGCTCATTTCACCAACTGGTTGCCCGATAGCCTTTGCGAGCTTAGCTTCAAACAAGAATAAGAATTCCTCTACATTTGAGTTGTCTAGAGCAGGTTCAATAGATAATTGAGCATTTGATGCATCGAGAGATAATGAATCGTCACCACCAGTATCGTGAGATAACATGCATGCATCATCAGATGATTTCAAGTCACCATAACTAACCGATGGTTCTTTTATTTCGTGTGATTTTGGTATATATCGGCTATAAGAGACACTGCTGTCTTGAGTGAATTGTATTTGCTCTGTTTGTACGATATCGCCAAGTGCGTGACGCAAGGCAATACGCCAACCAACATCGCGATCTTCAACCCCCCCAGTACTCTTAGCTGTCATGCCAAATAACCACCAACGTTCTTCTGGGCTAAGCGCTAACCAATTGCGAACTGCAACGGGAATATTGTCAATTTCCATGCCCTCTATTGCCCAAGCGAGTACACAAATCTCCTTACCTAACAAACGGTCGAGCATGTTTTCGCCTACTTGCCAAGAGCTAGTTTCTAAGCCGTAGCTTTTCAAGCGAGCATTAAACGCGCGTTGCACTTCAGCGCGTATCGCTGTCCAACGAGTGCGGTCTAACTGCACACGATCAACTACAGAAAATTCTTCGCTTTGCGCCTGCAAACCAAGATACTCACTAATTTGCACTTTACCGGTACTTGACTTTGGAATGATCACTTTAAAGTGGTGAGGATCACTGCTAGCAGGCACACCGAAACCCAGCGTCGGATGCTTAACACCTGTCGTGGTTTTATTTGATTGTGCCTTGGCCATATATCTAGTCTCTGTTTTTGGGGATTACTCTTCTTGAGCAATGTCACCTGGTTTCAACTCAATACCAACTAACTTAGCGAACTCTTTGGCTTCAAAGCCATTTTCAAAATCGATACCATCTCTTACAGCAATCGAGACATTAGCATCAGCTTCGTTCAGTACGTCCCGCAGGCTATTTATAGTCGCCTCGATCATCACGGCCGTGATTTGACGCTCTCCAAAGCGAATACCAACAGTGTTCTCTCCTTCACCGATCTCAATGCGAACACCTTTAAAGCGTGTGTTTGCTTGATCTTTAAAGCGGTTTAACACCTTGAAGACCTTTTCTGTGGTATCGAGGGGTACACGCTTGCCACTGATTAAACTCGCTGGCTTGGTGTCATCTATCTGTACAGTTTTGTCGCCGCTATGCTGTATCGGGAAGTCTGCTGTTTTGGTTGCTTCACCTGCTTTAGCGTAAACCAACAAGCGAGCAGCATTAGAGCCAACTTCAAAGGGAGAAACATAGAGTTGCCCATCTTTCGGATTCGAGCCATCCAAGGTATAGTACATCTCGGCTTTCGGCGTACACTGTAAGGTAACCTTTCGTTTATCTGCGGAAGGTTCAATTTGATGTCTTATTTTTAGATCTGCAACCCACCGCGTTGCGGGGCCACACTCATACTTTCCGGTCGGATCGGCAACTTTAAAATAAAGAGTACCTTCCCCCGTACTAAAATTTTCCAAATCATCAACTTTTGGATCAGTATCCAATACTTCTGGTTTAGTCGAGAAATAGATAACTGGACTCTCGCCCGCATTTCTTGGAGTCAAAGAGATCAATGACTCTCCATTTTCTGGGTTAGTACCTACCAACGTAACGTTAACACTGGTTTTTTCTTTCGGGAATGGACCTTTTTCTATATAGCCATCCTCCCCCATTCTCCAGCGCCCTTGCTTGAGTGCTGCTGCCCTGAGGGTATCCATTCCACTGCCGCCAGGCATCCAAGGCCAGCCTGAATTGCATTTAGCGCGGTTAACGACATCCTTCCATGGGGTGCGACGGTTATTGGCACCAGAAGGCCAAAGCTCCGACTCTGCCATAGCAAAAAACTGAGTGAATTCCTTTTCCAAATCTGACGCTAATTTATAGTTAGCTCTTGGATCTGCCATCAAATTTTCAATTTGAGTTTCGGCAGATTGGTCACCTTCCCCAACTTTTAATCCATGATCAATTGTGACTTTGAGCAAACGTTCAGAACCATCGATATCATCAATCCCGGGAAATAGGATTGTATTATAAGCTGCAGACAAGGCTTTGATAAAACGTCCTTCCGCTTCTTCTAACCTGTCGCGAGCTTCCTCGTATAAGGTATCACCCGCCTTCAGGCGTTTGGTAATTTGTTCGATGGCATACAGCTCACGCAGACGATATTCTACTGCATCAGCCATGATGCTGTCCTGTCCAGTGAGCACAAGTAAGTTGTTTTTTTCCTGCTGAAACTCAAAGAAATTAGTAAGTTCGCTAGGCGGCACTTTACCATCAGGCTTAATCACAATAAGGACACGAGGTCCACTTAGTTTGAGTTCGTCCAAACGTGGAAGAATCTGTACTTCCTGATAGACATTACGACGATTGGGCTGGAGGATACCTTTGAGCCGATTAATTAGAGCCTGATCAATTTTTGGCTGTGGTAATTCCTTAGCGTTACGCTCGATCTGGCGCGAAAGATTTTCTGTTTCTTTAATGTAGAAACGCTGATCTTCGCGGTGCAAGTACCAGGCTTGCTCGCGTAGTTTTTGGAGCGCATCAAGGAACTCATCTGCCTTGCGATTAGGAGCGGCTAAGTATTCAATTACTTCGCTTTCCGTCAGACCTATACGCCCCCCTACTGCACGAGACAATGAGGATGCAAGCAGCAGAGTCATTAATTGGCTGGCCGCATCATTACTAAGTTCGCTATCAATAGTTTCAGCAATAGCGTCACCCTTGTCAGCAATATCTCTAGTTACCGCAGGAATCAGCTTTGGCGAAATTCGTTCAATCTCGTCATTAACTTGTTCGTCATTGAGGTCGAGATGCTGTGTACCAATAAGGAAAACATCATCGGTCTGGCGCTGTTCCACGCTTTTTAGTAAGCGAGCCGTAAATTGCATCAGGCCACGAGTTTGCCTGAAGCCTTCGTTTTCTTTGAACAGAGCGACCAAGTGCTTGAACGATGGATGGAAGGGATAAGTCTCCCTGACTTGCTCAGCAATTTGTTCAATGCTTGCTGCAACGATATATCCGCCGTCTTCTGCTTTTTTAATTTGTTGGGCATATTCCTCAGCAACCTCATTGATAGTTTGCTCATCTGGCAGTTCATCAATTAGTCGCTTTTTAAGGATTTCATAGATCTCATTACCCGACAATTGTACCGGAGTAATGGTCATCGACTGCCTGCGAGTTTCTTGCTGCAGGTTTGAAATAGCTTCTTTCAATGCTTTGGTCTGGACACTATAGCTGCCAGACAAATTTGCAATGACAATACAGCAGTTTGGTAGTTCTAATGCAGCACTCATCAAGGTACTAAGACTGTAAACCACCATGTTAGCAAGTGTTCCTGAACCGTAAACCTGGGTACTTGCGTTATCGAGATAAGGTGGCAACTCGTCAATCATTATCAGTGTGGGAGTATCGCCGATAATCTCTTTCCACTTTTGTTGGTCAACAGATTTAGGACCATTAATCCAGTGCTGTTTAATCTTCTCTGATTCACCGAGTTGAGTAGCAATATCTCCCCAGATATAATTGTCAGGGTTGTTTCGACCATTAAACGCAGCAATTCTTGCATTGCCAAAGTCTAAGCGCTTATTAAGATCAGCAGATAAGACCTCAGGGCGTAAGTGTGTGTGTTTTGCAAGCAGGCCTAGCGCAATCATCATGTGGGTTTTACCGCCCCCCATGGCTTGAGTGAGCTCGAAAACTGCTTGATCTGACTTACCAGACAGGCGAAGCATCCCTTCTCGGAAAAGTTGTTCCATACCGTGAGTAACAAAGTTTCTTGAAAAGAATTCTTTGCCATCGCCTGCGTCGTTTATCAGATCAGCCAGATTCTCAATTCCCTGGCTCATTCTGTAATCCTTAATAACAGGATTAAAACGACACGCCTGCTTCACTGTCTTGATCATGTTTAACGTTCCCCACGTTGATCCGAGTTCTCGGACTGCTTGATGGCTATATCATTTTTCACGCAATGCTCGCGGATCAGCATTTCTATCATGTTTGCGATAGAACGATGTTCCACTTGTGCGGCGGCTCGCAACGCGTCCTTCAATCCAGGATCCAACCGGATAGTAAGCGTCGCGGTTTTGGTAGTAGCCATATCACACTCCCGAAGAATGCTTGCAAATGTACTGCAATATACAGTATTAGGTTTTACTGAACAATCGACTCGACCACATAACTTTTTTGAATCCCGTGCTGATTCCGACATACACTTTACGGTTATTGTTTGCCCATTTTGCCTACCAAAGGTACTCAGCATTTACTTTGTTGCGGCCTAGCACTTCAGGCCGCAGATTTACAATCTATTCACCTGCCTATCTTCCCAAAATCAAATGGACTAACTGCCCTCTCCCGGTTAGCATCCAGAAAATCAGCCCACCACTGCAACATCAACCTACGCTCATCCAGATGCTCGGCCTTATGAATATAAGCCGCACGCACAGAGTTACGTTCCATATGGCTCATCTGCCGTTCCACGGCATCCCTCGACCACAATCCAGACTCAATCAATGAACTACAAGCCATTGTCCTGAAACCATGCCCACAAACCTCTACCTTAGTGTCATAACCCATAACGCGCAGAGCCTTGTTCACCGTGTTCTCACTCATCGGTTTGCGATGGTCGTGATCGCCAATGAAAACAAAATCGCGATCGCCACTAAGTTTGTGTACCTGTTTAAGGATTGCTAACGCCTGACGAGATAACGGCACCAAATGAGGTGTACGCATTTTTGAGCCGCGCTGGGAGTGCTTTATCCCTTCAATAGCCTCGCGCTCTGCGGGTATGGTCCACATTGATGTTTCAAAATCGATCTCAGACCAACGAGCAAAACGCAATTCGCTGGAGCGGATGAAGACAAGAAGAGTTAGCTCAACGGCAAGACGAGTCAAAGGCCTGCCGGTATAGCTATCAATGCGCTGAAGCAGTTCGGGAGTACGTCTCAACTCTAACGCAGGCCTATGCTGCCTGTTACTTGAAGCAACGGCACCGGCCATCTCCTGTGCCGGGTTATAATCAAGCAAACCACTCTGTACCGCATAGCGCATAATTGCGGTAGTACGCTGCTGTAGACGGGAAGCCACCTCAAGTCGTCCCGACAACTCTACCGCTTTGATTGGGGCTAGCAGGTCTCGAGTTTTGAGATCAATGATATTCCGCTTACCAATGGCGGGAAAGAGATTGTCCTCTAGGCTTTTCAGCACCCGACGACTATGTTCTTCCGACCACTTTTTATTTGTGGCATGCCACTCAATAGCAAGTTGTTCGAAAGTACGTGCTTCTTCCTGCTCAACTTTATCATTTTTCTTTTTATCTCCCGGATCGATGCTGTTTGCCAAAAGCTTACGAGCTTCGTCACGGCGAGCCCTTGCATCAGCGAGTGACACATCAGGGTAAACACCCAGAGCCAGCATCTTTTGCTTTCCGCTAAATCGGTACTGCAAACGCCAGTACTTAGAGCCATTTGGATGAACAAGAAGGTGCATACCGTTGCCATCGGTCAGCTTATATTGCTTATCTGTTGGCTTGGCTGTTCTGACTTTGATATCTGTTAGAGCCATGCTTATCCCCTCCCTGTTGGTACAAGCATTATCGAACCGGAAATACCATCATCTGTACCAACATCTGTTGGTAGATGTACGTTGAAGTCGGTTGACCTTGAGAGAGTTAATATAGCGGGAATGGTGGGTAAATACTGGATTTCAGGCACAAAAAAAGACGTCCGTTGACGTCTATTGATGTTCCGATGGTGCCGAAGGCCGGACTCGAACCGGCACGTATTTCTACGGTTGATTTTGAATCAACTGCGTCTACCGATTTCGCCACTTCGGCACTGAAGGGGATGCGGAAACGTTCTGGATTATACCTGTCGGCGGCGGCCATGCAAGCGACAGCGTGTCGTCATTGCGCTAAGTGTTGAAAAAAACAGCGCTATCCTGTGCGGCGTCACCTTTTGCCTCCGTTCCACAGCGCGACTGCCACCAGCAACCCTCCTCTCACTCCCCCGAGAACCCGGCTCCCCCCTGCCAGCCATCCCACTTTTCCCCTTGATCCCCCCCAAACCCCACTCAAATTTTTCTCACCACGCTCTCACCTGCATCCCTATCACAATCCATCTCTGCTCAAACAAATGCCCAATATCCACTCCCCAACTATTCCCCCAATCCCAACCTCCACCATTCCCATATATTCCAGAAAGTTTTAACCAATGCCTTTTTGTTATTCACTACCTTCGCAGCCAAATATTAATTTCATCAATATTTTTATAACTTTACATTAATGAAAAGTTTTCTTTT